>Ga0310120_10000017_pt1 | contig 134561 bp, 119 predicted proteins | sample CB27_AW_983_MG_FD_203506 | JGI IMG/M metagenome (GOLD analysis project Ga0310120, IMG submission 203506) | Marine microbial communities from Western Arctic Ocean, Canada - CB27_AW_983 | ecosystem: Environmental > Aquatic > Marine > Oceanic | place: Canada: Western Arctic Ocean | collected...
TCTTCGTCGAGCACCGTCGGCTGCGCAGCCCGGACGGTGAGGTTGGGGAGAAGCTACGAGCAGCTCAAGAATCGCGGGGGCTTCTCAGAGGGACTCCTGGCGGAAGTGCTTCGGGGGATGTCTGCTCACAGGTACGAAGAGACGGTGACGAAAGCAGGCGAGGCTTTCGGTGTGACGCCGAGCTCGGTATCCCGCCATCTGGTCGAGGCGACGGCTAGGCAGTCTGCTTGAACTCCGACTTCCCTGACTGCGGAGAGCGGGTAATCCAAGTCTCCTCAGTAGATGAAATGTAGTTATAGTCCACGAAAAATTGGTGCTATCTCATTATACAAGCGGGCCATCTTCGATCTCCTGAGGAAGGACGACCTCGCGGCATCGGACATCAAGCGGGTCAAGGCGGTCGCCGTGGGGCTTCTGGAGACGCTGAAGGCCAAGAAGCTGCGCGTCGACCAGTGGCGGGAGAAGGAAACAACACGAGACGCCGTTCGCGTCGCGATCCGCGATTTCCTCCGGAGCGACGACACAGGGTTGCCAGTCGATACCCACTCCGAGGCGGAGGTCGAGGATCGGACGGAAGAAGTGTACGGCCAAGTCTACCGCGCCTACCCGAGCATCCCGTCGCCGTTCTACGAAAGGGCAAGCGTATAAGCATGAACAGGCCCCACTAGACGGCGTGCCTGGTCGCCAGGCGAGAGACTTGGATGAGATCAGTGGTACCTGACGGGCAAGTCTCTTTTTTTTTTGCGAAACGAAGCCAATGTTGGTGGCTCCTGTGACGTGCGGAGCGGACGCGGGGGGCGTGTTCCGCCCCTATTGCAGTTGCGACCCTTCGGCGCTGCGGGAACGAGTCTCCTGGAGACGCTGAAGCTCACGCAGCCAGCGAAGAATACCCCGTTCGATTGAGGTCTCGTAACGTGCCAACTTTGAGAAAACGTCTCCTTCCGTCGCTTTCCTCGCGAACGTTTGACCGAGCACGGTCTCCGCCCGTTTAGACGCAGCAGCGGCCTGCACTTGCCGCGCCTTCTCGTACTCCTCTTCGTCCGTGATCGTGGTCTCGGTCATAGACGGCAGGTCAAAGAGAGACCGTGTGTCCTCATACGATGCTGCTTTTGAGGACGCGGCGTTGAGTTCGCTACTGAGAATGTCGTCAAGAAAGAGGTCGGCCTCCACGCGACTCAACCGCGCCAAACGCCAGAAACCTGCCGCGATTCTCTCAGCGAGAACTTCCTCCAATTTCCCGTCGGGCGACAGCTCTTTAACAACGCCATCTCGGGCGCCTCGAACGCGCCAGCGTCTTCGTTCGGTGCTAGCACGTCGCGGGACAGCAGTCCGTGCTTGATTGCGTTCCTGGAGCTGATCGCCTTTCCAGCCGACGTTCTCGGCCCCATCGATTTCTCCGTATTGCGGGTGTTCGCGATCCGCTTTCGCTCGCTCGTCATCTTCTCACCCCTCACCGTCTGCCGTTCGTCTCCATCCGCATGGTTCAACTCTCTGGAGGCACTGGAATATCGAAGCGATCCAGCGCTATCAAGGCGAAGTCCGTGCTTCCGAACGACCCGCATGGACGATTGGTCCTATCGAAGATAGCTCGGACAACCACTTGCGGAGTTGGTTCCAACTCGGAGTGCTTAGGGATACCATCCTTTTAACGCGGTCCTGCGCTTTTTTGAGCGCTCGGCCATAATCTCCATCGAACGTATCCTCGGGACCGATATGTTCGGTGCCCCTCTTGTCGCCATCCTTCACCCACGAAGGCTTGGGCATCGCTACACCTGAGAAGAGCCGGTCGAATCGTGTCTTGGCCCGGAAATCGTAGCCTTTCCCTTCCTTCTGAGGGATGAACATTATCCGCCCCTCGACAATCCTTTGGATTACGCTGCGCGCCTGCGTCGGCGAGCCACGCAATAGCCGTCGCCATTCCCCCAGGAGGTCCTCGATAATCTGTGGCTCAAGACGGTCGTCGTCGGTCGCGTGCGGTCAACTCTTCCCCCAGGTTCAAAACTTTGGGGGAGTCACCTCTTCCTTGCCGTTAGGACGGGGAAGGTATACTTCGGTTGTGTTAGTTTCGCGGCGGGACGTGCTCATTATATCGGGTTTGCTCCTTGGCGTGTCTCGGCGCGCGCTTTCCAGTACGTGGGTTGATGTCGAGGTCACCTGCCCTGTTTGCGCTACCGTGAACGTCTTCAAAGCGCCGGGGAGTTTCGGCAGCTACGTGTATCGAGAGCCGTCGCGCTACCAATACGTGTTCTGGCCGGCGACGACGGACTTCTTCGTTTACACGTGTCGGCGGTGTCATCTTTCGGCGGCGATGTCGGACTTCGAGGACATCCCGCCCGACAGGATCACGGCGTTGGCGGCGATGCTCGCGCGTGAGGGTGCGATCGGCGGAGTTGTGGTGCCGTATTTCGAGATTCCCGTTTTGACGCGCCTCGATATTGCGCGAAAGGTCTACGGCGTTCTCGGACGCGACGACGTTTTCTGGTGCGAGTTCGAGCGCATTACCGGGTATCACTTGGCCGAGTTGGGTCAATCGAAAGATGCGCACGCGGCTCGGGAGCGGGCTCTCGTGCTTGCGGAAGGTCTTTTGGAAACGGAGACCTCAGCGATGGCGAAAGAAACCCTGGTCATTGTCGGGACGATGCGTTTTTTCACGGGAGATCCCCCCGGCGCGCGCGCGGCGCTCGCCGATGCTTCCAAGCGCACGTTCAGGGGAGAGGATCGAGACGCGGCCGGGCTCGATGGTTTTTTGACTCAACTCATTCATGATTTTCGGCAGACGTTCTTGAAAGAGAGCGGCCAGGGTTGACGGTTTCGTCCGTATAGTGAGCGGCGAGCGGTCGGCGCGGCGGTGCGTGATAGGATCCGCCGGCCATGAGCGAACCCACGAACGCCCCACGTAGCGCGGAAATCCACTTCAAGATCCGCTTGAACCGCGAGCAGATGCCGGAGTCGATCGAATGGTCCGCGACCGACGCTTCCGAAGACGATGCGAAGTCGACCAAATCCATCATGCTCTCCGTGTGGAACGACAAAGAGCAGAAAGCCATGCGTATCGATCTCTGGACCTCGGCGATGCTCGTCGACGAGATGAAGCTCTTCACGTTCCAGACGCTCATGACGATGGCAGACACTTTCGAGCGTGCGACCTCCGAGAAAGAGATGGCGGGTGAGATGCGCACTTTCGCCCAGAGCTTTGCCGAGAAGATGGGCTTCGTCCAAGATGAGGCGGATGAGAGCGAGCAAGGCGAGCCATAGCTTCTGCGTTAAGATGAAAGCTTATGACCGATCCGCCCCGTTTCGCGAAAGCGGAAGCTATTGTCGATTTCCCCGAGGCCGAGGCGAAGGTGCGCGCGTTCTGGAAAGATCGGCGAATCTTCGAAAAGAGCGTCGAGATGCGCGAGGGATGCGAGACCTTTATTTGGGGCGACGGGCCGCCGACCGCCAACGGAAAGCCCCATAACGGCCACGTACTGACCCGCGTCTTTAAGGACATCTTTCCGCGTTATCGCAGTATGCGCGGCTTCTATGCCGAGCGTAAAGCAGGCTGGGACACCCACGGCCTGCCCGTCGAGGTCGAAGTCGAAAAAGAGCTCGGCATCCACGGCAAAGCCGCAATCGAGGCCTACGGAGTCGAAGCGTTTATTCAGCGCTGCATGGACTCCGTCTTCCGCTACACGAAAGAGTGGGAGCGCATGACGGAGCAGATGGGCCACTGGGTCGACCTTTCCGACGCCTATGTCACCTATCACAAGAGCTACGTCGAGAGCGTCTGGTGGGCGCTTGCACAGCTGTTCGAGAAGAACTTACTTTACAAAGGTCACAAAGTCCTCTGGTGGTGGGCGCAAGGGGGAACGGCGCTATCTTCGGCCGAAGTCAGCCTCGGTTACAAGACGGTCAACGATCCTTCCGTCTATGTTGCGTTTCCGCTCGTCGACGAGCCCGATACCTCGCTCCTCGTCTGGACGACGACCCCGTGGACGCTCCCCTCGAACATGTACGCGGCCGTGAAACCCGGCATCGACTATGTTGTAGTCGAGGACAAGCACCGGAAGTTCATCGTTGCGGCCGCTCTTCGTGAATCGATCGCGGCGAAGCTCGGACGGGATCTTCCGGTGGTCCGTGAGCTCAAAGGCGAGGCGCTTGTCGGTAAGCGTTATCGGCCTCCGTTCGACGACTATTACGAACGCTACGGCGACCAGGGAGTCGTTTCCAAGCAATCTGGCACCGTCCCGATGTTTTGGAAAGTGCTGGCCGCGGATTTCGTCCAGCTCGATCAGGGCACGGGTCTCGTGCACGAAGCGCCTGCTTTCGGTGAGGTCGACCACGATCTTCATCGGGCCCTGCTCGCCGGCTACGAGACCCCGGAAGCGGTTCCGCTTCTTTGCGCCATCGGTCCCGACGGGAAGTTCACCGACGACATTCCGTCGCTCACAGGCCTTTGGGTCAAGGACGCGGACAAGAAGATCATCCGGACGCTCAAGGAGCGGGGAAGCCTCCTCCATCACGAGACCCTGCGCCACGAATATCCGTTCTGTTGGCGCGCCGACAACGATCCGCTCATCCAATTCGCGCGCCCCGCGTGGTTCATCCGCACGACGGCGCTCATCGGCCGCGCCATCGAGAACAACCGTGCCGTAAACTGGATCCCAAACCACATCAAGGAAGGCCGCTTCGGCGATTTCCTCGCGAACAACGTGGACTGGGCGCTCTCGCGCGAAAGGTATTGGGGAACCCCGCTAAACATTTGGGTCAACGACATCACCGGCAAGATGGTCGCCCCAACTTCGGTCGACGAGATCCTGAAGAAGAACCCCGACGCCTTCCAATCGTTCGAAGAGGCGAAGAAGAAAAATCCCGACCTCTCGGAGCATCTTCTCGTCCACAAGCCGTGGATCGACGATGTGACGTTCACCGAGCCCGACGAAGAAGGTGTTTATCGGCGTGTACCGGAGGTCATCGACTGCTGGTTCGACTCCGGGAGCATGCCCTTCGCGCAATGGGGCTACCCGCATCGCGGCCACGACAAATTCAAAGAGACCTTTCCCGCCGACTACATCGTCGAAGCGATCGACCAAACACGAGGCTGGTTCTACTCGATGCTGATGATCTCGTCGCTCGTCTTCGACCACGATTACCCGCACCCATATAAGACGTGCATGGTGCTCGGCCACGTCAGCGACAAGGAAGGCAAGAAAGAATCAAAATCCAAGGGTAATTTCACACCGCCCGAAGTCATCCTGGAAAAGGTTGCGATGGACTTCGCCGTTATCGACGTGAAAGAAGTCCAGGCGAAAGACGGCGTGGCATTCATCGCGCGCGAAGACCTCGAAGGGCTCGACCTCAACCCAGGAGTCGCCGTCATCGTCGGGAGCATCGAGTTGCGTGTCGAGGCCGCGAAGGGACTCCCGCGCCGTGTCATCGTGCTCCCGGACGACGTCCGGAACAAGCTCGGCCTCTCCGCGGCGGAGCGTGGCCTCGCGTTGCTGCCTGCAGACGTGCCGCGGCTTCCCGAGAATCAGAAAGTCACGCTCGAAGACCCCAATACACCGGCGCCCGGAGCGGATGCCTTTCGCTGGTTCTTTCTCGCAGCCAATCCCCCGTGGGGCTCGAAACGGCACTCGCTCGGAAACGTGCGTGCCTCGCAAAAAGAGTTCCCGATCAAGCTCCGGAACGTCTATAGCTTCTTCACGATCTACGCGGAGATTGACGGCTTCGATCCCACGAGCGAAAAGGGAAGGCCGGTCGCGGAGCGCGCGCTTCTCGACCGCTTCATCTTGTCCGAGCTCGCGAAGCTGAACGCGAGCTTGATCGAGCACCTAGACGCTTACCGCGCCTACGAAGCCGCCCGAGAGCTCACGGAGTTCGTGGATGCGCTCTCGAACTGGTATCTCCGCCGAAGCCGGAGCCGCTTCTGGGGTTCCGAGCGCAACCACGACAAAATCGATGCCTACGCAACGCTCTACGAAGCGCTCGTCACCGTGACGAAGCTCGCGGCGCCGTTCGTCCCTTTCATGACGGACGAGATCTACCAAAACCTCGTATGTGGCCCGTTCGGGAAGGACGCACCCGAGAGCGTGCACTTGTGCGATTACCCGGAGCCTGACACCGCGCGCGTGGACGTCCTCTTGAACGAGGACATGGCGCTCGTGCGTAGCATCGTCTCGCTCGGCCTGCGCGTGCGGACCGACAACCGGCTCAAAGTGCGACAACCGCTTCTCCAAGCCGAGGTCACGCTCTCCCATCCCGAGCTCGACGAGCGCATCCGCGTTTATGGTGATCTCATCGCCGAAGAGCTCAACGTGCAGGAAGTCGTCTTCGTTCACGGCGCCAAAGAGCACGTCGAATATCTCGTCAAACCCAATTTCCGAAAGCTCGGCCCCAAAGTCGGCAAGAAGATGCCGGCCGTAAAGGCCGCGCTCACCGCCGCGGATGGAAGCGCTCTCCGCGCGGCCATCCTCGATAAAGGGCAAGCTGAAATCGACGTGAACGGCGAGATGCTCAGCCTCGACCTCGAAGACATCGAAGTTGGCGTGCAGGCGAAAGAGGGCTACGCCGCGGCTTCTGACCAGGCGGCGGTGGTCGTCCTTGCCACCGAGCTCACGCCGGAGCTTCTCGAGGAAGGGAAGTATCGCGAGCTCTTGAGCCGAATCCAAGGGTTCAGGAAGAACCTCGGCCTCGAATACACGCAGCGCATCCGTCTCGCGCTCGACGGTCCCGACGCTTTCCGCGCGATCGTCGACAGCCGTCGAGAGCACTTCCTCGAGGAGACTCTCTGCGTCGACCTGAAGGACGCGCTCGAGGACGCCGCGTCGAGCGACGTTACGATAGACGGCGAAAAGATGACGATTTGGCTGAGTAAAGCCTGAGCCTAGCCGGCGTAGTCCTTCTTCATCGTTTCGAGCTTTTCCAGCATTTCCCTCAGTTCTTGGTACTTTACCTTTTGCTCGGCGACGACCTCTGGCTTGGCGCCCGCGAGGAATTTAGGGTTCTCGAGCTTCCTCGAGACTTGCGCCAGTTTATTCTGGATGCCGGCCATTTCCTTCTCGATGCGCTCGAGCTCGGCCTTGATGTTCACGTGCTCGCCCAGCGCAACGTAGAGCTCGAACGCCGGGTCGAAGACCCCGACACTTCCAGCAGGCTTTTTATCCGCGAGGGTCAACGAGCCCAGATTCGCCAGGCGGCTCAAAACAGGCGCGGTGGCCTCGAAGAGCTCCTCGAAGCCGTCCGCTAGCGGCTTGACTGCCGCTGTGAGACGCACTTTCTCTGAGATGCGGGCATGGGCACGGCTCGTACGCACGCCCCCGACGAGACGTTGGAGCGACGCGAAAGCGTCTTCGAGCGCTTCGTCGGGCTCGCGTTCGCCCTTGGGTGCGGCCTCGAGCATGAGAATCTCAGATTGTGGCCGCCGCCCGAGCCATAGGTCTTTCCCGTCCATCGCTTCGAGCAGCTTTCCCCAGAGCTCTTCGGTGATGAAAGGCGCCACCGGATGCAGCATGCGCAGGATCTCCGCGAGCGTCACGCCGAGCTCGTGCGCGGCGCGGCGTGCGGCCTTTGGGTCGTTGCCCGTCATGCGTGCTTTGGTGAGCTCGAGGTACCAGTCGCAATAGTCGTTCCAGATGAAGCGGTAGAGCGTCTGGCCTAAGGGCGCGAAATCGTAACTTTCGAGCGCCCGACGCACCTGGCGCACCGTCGACGCCGTGCGCGAAGCGATCCATCGATCTTCGACGGTCGGCTCCGCAACATGCCTATCAGGCGCATCGGAACCGGGGACGTCGTCGAGCGCCAGGAGCACATAGCGGCTCGCGTTCCAAAGCTTTGTCACGAAGCGGCGTCCGATCTCGTTGAACCGCTGCAACGAGAGCCCCAGCTCCTGGCCTTCCGAGCATGAGTGAACGAGTGTAAAGCGCAGCGCGTCGGCGCCGACGGCTTCGAACCCATTCGGGAACAGTTTCTCGACGCGCGCGATGAGCTCTTTCATGTTCGCGGGTCGCGCTTCGAAAATAGGTGCTTTGAGATCCTCCAGGCTTGCGCCTTCGATGACGGCAAGCGGGTCGATGCCGTTGCCTTTGCTCTTGCTCATGACCGCGCCACGATCGTCGAGCACCGTCGGATGGATGTAGACGTCGCGGTAAGGAAGCTTGTCCGCCATCTCGAGGCCCGCAAAGTTCATGCGGGCGACCCAGAAAAAGATGATGTCTTTGCTCGTCGACAAAACGCTCGTCGGGTAGTAGCGCGCGAAATCGGGGCTTTTGTCCGGCCAGCCAAGCGTGGTCATAGGCCAGAGCCAGGAGCTGAACCACGTGTCGAGCACGTCCGGGTCTTGCTCCCACGAATCCGGGTCTTTCTTCACGGCCTGGGGTGTATCGATATCGACGAGGATCTCGCCCGAGTCCTTGTGATACCAGGCCGGGATGCGATGCCCCCACCAAATTTGACGGCTGACCGTCCAGTCCCGGATGTTCGTGAGCCACGCGTAGTAAATCTTCTCCCAGCGCGGCGGGTGGAAGAAGAGCTCGCTTGCCTCTGTCTTCTTCCACGTGTCGTCGTCGACGCCCTGTCGATAGCCGCTCGCCGCGAGAGCTTTTGCGGCGAGAGGCTTCATCCTGACGAACCATTGGTCGGAGAGCCGGTACTCGATGGCCGCGCCGGAACGTTGCGCTCGCCCGATCGGCACCATGCGATCTTCGATCTTTTCGAGCAGACCTTCCTCTTCGAGAGCTTTTACCGCTTCGGCGCGTGCTTTTTCGCGGTCGAGCCCGCGAAACCGCTCGGGCACGACGTCGTTCATGGTGGCATCGGGGTTCATGACGTTGATCGGCTCGAGCGCGTGGCGCTGGCCAACCTCGAAATCGTTCGCGTCATGCGCCGGCGTTATCTTGAGGCAGCCTGTGCCAAAGTCGCGGTCGACGTAATCATCCGCGATAATGGGGATGAGCCGTCCTTGGAGCGGCAGCCGGACTTGCTTTCCCACGAGGGCACGAAACCGCTCGTCTTCCGGATGCACCGCGACCGCGACGTCCCCGAACAGTGTCTCGGGGCGGGTGGTCGCGACGCTGACATGGGTCACGTCAGAGGCCGGTTCCACCAACGGATAGCGAATGTACCAGAGATGTCCGGCTTCGCCCCCGTCTTTCGTGTTGACTTCGTCATCCGAGAGCGCGGTCCGATCGACCGGGCACCAGTTCACGATCCGCTGGCCCCGATAAATCAGCCCGCGATCGTAGAGCGCTTTGAAAACAGTGCGCACCCCGCGCGACGGGCCTTCGTCCATCGTGAAACAAATGCGGCGCCAATCACAGGAGCTTCCGAGTCTCTCCAGCTGCCGAAGAATGAAATCGCCGTACTTTTTTTTCCACTCCCAGACTTTTTCGATGAACTTCTCGCGGCCGAGCTCGCGGTAGTCGATGCCTTCGGCGTCGAGATGTTTGCGCACGACCGTCTGGGTCGAGATGCCGGCGTGGTCCATTCCTGGGACCCACAGGGCGTCGTAGCCGTCCATCCGCTTGAAGCGGGTAAGCACGTCCTGGATCGTGTTGTTGAGCGCGTGGCCCATATGGAGCCTCCCGGTGACGTTCGGCGGCGGGATCGCGATCGTGAAATGGGGCTTATCTGCCTCGGCCTCCGAGCGCGGCTTGCCATCGGGGTCGTAGACGCTGTCGAAGCAGCGTTTCTCGCGCCACAGGTCGTAGATGCGTTTTTCGGTGCTCGCGAAGTCGTAACGAATAGGGGTATCCATCAGGGCTTTTGCGAGAAGTGACCGCAATACCAGCCGGCCGCGACTGCGGGGAATACGTAGTGAAGCTCGTCCTCATGCGAGACCACTTGCGGTGGATTCAAGTTACAGGTACCGGCATATCCGGCGGGTGGGTTCTCCGGAGCGTGAAAAACACACAATTTTGGCACTGAGGATCGGCGGCATTCCTGAAGTTATCTCCCAAGCTCATAGCGTTGCGTGATTATAAGCGATACTCTCTGTCTAGGAGGTCAGATATGTCTTTTGGAGGTAGTGGTAAGGGCCCGTTTGATTTTGACGCGTCCAAAATGCCGCGGATCAACATTCCCAAGTTCATACCGAAGAACGCGCTCGCGATCCTTGTCGGTCTCGTTCTTGCGGTGGCCATTTTGAGCTCGATCTACCAAGTTGACCCGGATGAGAGGGGCGTCGTGCTCCGATTCGGGGCCTACTCGACAGAAACGGGACCGGGGCTTCACTTCCTCGTCCCGTTCGTCGAAACCGTGATCAAGGTGCCGGTCCAGCGCCAGCTCAAGCAGGAGTTCGGCTTCCGTACCGGCGAGGCCGACGTCCGGACGCGATATATCGACCGGGGCTTCGAGGACGAATCTTTGATGCTCACGGGCGATTTGAACGTTGCCGTCGTCGAGTGGATCGTGCAGTACAGGATCAAGGACCCGCGCGCGTTTCTATTTAATGTGCGCTCGCCCGAGTCGAGCTTTCGCGACATGACCGAAGCGGCGATGCGCCAAGTCGTGGGCGATCACAGCGTGGATGAGGTCATTACGACCGGCCGCGCCAGCATAGCCGACCAGGGCAAGAAAATCCTGCAGCAGCTCAGCGACACTTACGAGGTCGGCATCGACGTCCAGCAGGTCGTGCTCCAGGACGTGAACCCGCCCGACGCGGTGAAGCCGTCGTTCAACGAGGTCAACCAAGCCATCCAGGAGCGCGAGCAGCTCATCAACGAAGCGCGCACCGAGTTCAACCAAGCGATCCCGAAGGCCGAAGGCGAGGCGCTCCAGTTGATCCAGGAAGCGGAAGGCTATGCGACCGCCCGCGTGAACCGCGCGGAAGGTGAAGCGACCCGCTTCGAAGCCATTTATGAGGAGTACCGCAAAGCTCCGCGCGTCACCCGCACCCGCATGTACCTGGAGATGCTCAGCGAGGTGCTGCCGCGCGTCGGAAAGAAATTTATCGTCGACGACAAAGGCACCTCGGTGCTGCCGTTGTTGAATCTGACCCAAGGAGGACAACCATGAACGCGACCCGCGCACTCTTCATCCTAGTCCTGCTCCTTGCGGCGCTCTTCTTCCGCACGAGCCTCTACACGTTGAACGAGACCGAGCAAGCAATCATCACGCAATTCGGGGAACCGGTCGGCGACGCCGTGATCCAGGCGGGTCTTCACTTCAAGCTCCCATGGCCGATCCACGAAGTGCACCGCTTCGACAAACGCTGGCTCCCTTGGGACGGCGCCGCCAACCAAATCCCGACCAAGGACAAAAAATTCATCTGGGTCGACACTTATGCCCGATGGCGTATCGAGGACCCGCTACAGTTCTTCGTGTCGGTCACGAACGAGCGGCAAGCACAAACCCGAATCGACGACATCATCGACGGCCAGACGCGAAACGCGGTCGCTAGCTTCGATCTCATCGAGATCGTGCGCGCGACCGATCGCGAGTTCGCGGTGACCGAAGTGCTCGTCGGCATGCTGGAGCAAGAGGCTCCGACGAAGATTCAGAGTGGCCGTGACGAGATCACGCGACGCATCCTGGCGCGCTCCTCGTCGGCCGTTCAGACCCTCGGCATCGAGCTCGTCGACGTGCAGTTCAAGCGGATCAACTATACGGAGGAAGTGCGCGAGTCTGTGTATCAGCGCATGATCTCCGAGCGCCAACGCATCGCCGAGCGCAGCCGCTCCGAAGGACTGGGACGTTCCGCGGAGATCCGCGGCCAGAAAGACCGGGACCTGCAGCGTATCGAATCGGAAGCGTTCCGGACGGCCGAAGAGACGCGTGGTGTAGCCGACGCCGCAGCGCTCCGCATCTACGCCCAGGCTTACAGTAAGGATCCCAACTTCTATCAATTCCTGAAGACGCTTGAGACCTACCGCACGAGCCTGGACAAGGATGTGACCCTTCTTCTCAGCAGCAGTTCGGAGTTTCTCAACTTCTTGAGCAAGTCGCAGTAATGCATGAGGCGATGACGCGATAGGTTTCAGCATTTCGGAGGTAAGAAGTCCATGAAAGCAGCAAGATGGTTGATTCTGCTCGTCGCATTCGCCGCCAACGCCCAGGACGGCACAGAGTCGATCGCGGAGAAGACCGCGGGGATGGAACGGCTGGAAGGATTTTTCGACATCTATTGGGATGACGAGACAGGCAAGCTCTATTGGGAGATCGACAAATTCGACGAAGAATTTCTCTACTCGGTCTCGTTGAGCTCGGGTCTCGGAAGCAATCCTGTTGGGCTCGACCGCGGCCAACTAGGAGGCGCTCATGTGCTCGTAGCGATGCGGGTGGGACCGCGCGTGCTGCTGATGGAGCCGAACTACGGTTACCGCGCCCGGAGTGACAACCCGGACGAGGTAGCCGCGGTGCGGGACGCCTTCGCACCTTCGGTCCATTGGGGCTTCGAAGTCGAGGCCGAGACGGGAGCAAGCGTGCTCGTTGACGCCACAGACTTCTTCCTCCGAGACACGCACGGCGTCGCGCGACGCATCGAGCGAGCGGGCCAAGGGACTTACAAGCTCGACCGAAGCCGCAGCGTCTTCTACATGCCGAGGACGAAAGCCTTTCCGGAGAACACGGAGATCGAGACGCTGCTGACCTTCACGAGCGACGATCCGGGCACGCTCGTCCGCTCGGTCGCGGCGAGCGGTGAAGCGGTGACGCTCCGCCAGCATCATTCTCTGGTCAAGCTTCCCGACGATAACTTCGAGCCACGCGTAGCGGACCCACGCATCGGCGTTTTCGGGCCCACGTTTAACGACTACGCGACCCCTATCGATGAAAGCCTCACCGTAAGGTGGACGGCGCGGCACCGGCTTGTGAAACGCGACCCGAGCGCCGCACGATCCGAAGCGGTGGAGCCGATCTTGTACTACCTCGACCGCGGTGTGCCGGAACCGATCCGGAGCGCCCTTCTCGACGGCGCGCGGTGGTGGAACGAGGCTTTCGAGGCGGCTGGTTTCATCGACGCCTTTCACGTGGAAGTGCTCCCGGAAGGCGCGGACCCGATGGACGTCCGCTACAGCATGATCCACTGGACGCATCGATCGACGCGCGGCTGGTCCTACGGCGGCTCGGTCTCGGACCCGCGGACGGGCGAGATCATCAAAGGGAACGTGAATCTCGGAAGCTTGCGCCTCCGGCAGGACTACTTGATTGGGAAGGGAATGGTCGGCCCCTTCACAGACGACGGGGGAACGCTGAACGGCTGCGCGCTGAGCGCCGCGCCGGGCTTCGAATACCTCGCTCAAGTCGGTGAAGGCGTTACGCCGGTGGAGATGGCGCTCGCCCGCGTGCGACAGCTCTCCGCACACGAAGTCGGGCACACGCTCGGCTTTCCCCACAACTACATGGCGAGCACCTATGGCAATCGGGCGAGCGTCATGGACTACCCCGCTCCGCTCGTCGGAATCCGAAACGGCGCACTCGAGCTCTCTGACGCCTACGGCGTAGGGATCGGCGAGTACGACAAACTATCGGTGCGTTGGCTCTACAGCGACTTCGCCCCGGGAACCGAAGAGAAACAAGCGCTCGCCACCATCGTGGAGGCAGGTTTGCGCAGCGAGACTCGGTTCATGACGCACACCGATAACCTCATCGCCGCGGGCGCGCACCCACTAGCATCGGTTTGGGACAACGGAGGGAATCTCGTCGACGGGCTGGCTCACGAGATCGAGGTGCGCCGCATCGGCCTCGAGAACTTTGGGCCTTCCGTCATCCGTATGGGGGAACCGATGTCCCTGCTCGAGCAAGCACTCCTCCCGCTCTACCTCCATCACCGTTATCAAATGAAGTCGGCCCTCAACACAGTGGGCGGTGCCGATTATTACTATGCGCTTCGCGGAGACAACCAAACTCCGGTGACGATCGTTCCCGGCCGCGAACAAAGACGCGCTCTCGAGAACGTGCTCGTGACACTCGGCGCGGAATTCCTAGCGATCCCGGACCACATCTTGGAGCTCATCCCTCCGCCGGCCTACCGCTACGGGGGTGGGGAAACGTTCCCGCGCCACACCGGCATCCTCTTCGACCCACTGACTGCCGCGGACGTCTCCGCCGACTATACGATGAGCTTGCTGCTGCACCCGGAACGGATGGCCCGTCTCGTCGATTACCACAGCCGCGACACGGACAACTTAGGGCTAGGCGAAGTAATCGATGGCCTCTACGAGGCGACGTGGTACGCGGACCGCCCGTCGAACAGCTACCACGCACAAGTACGTGAGGTGGCGGAGCGCAGCGTGCTCGACGAGGTGATGAGCCAGGGGAGCAGCGCCGACAACCCGGCTCGGGTCCGAGCGATCTTGAGCGCAAAGCTCGACGAGCTCGCCGATCGCCTGGAGAGCGACACGAGCGGAGGCCCGCATCGGAAACTCGTGCTCGAGGACATCCGCCGCTGGCAAGCCAGGCCTGAGGGTACGGTCCCGGGCTCGACGAAACCTAAAACGCCGCAAGGAAGTCCCATCGGCTAGGAGGTCCGCGCTCTACACACGGAGGGAATCGGCGCCTGCCGTTGCCGTTACGAGGCACTGGCTCATTGCTCGACGTTCATCACCCAGAGGTCCCCGAGACTTGCGCGCCAGGTGAAGTAGATCGTGTTTCCCTGGAGCTCGATCTTTTCGAGCGCGCCTCGCCGACCTGCGAAATCGGTCACGGGGCGCTCGGAACCGTCTTCGAGATCCAAAATCCAGATATCATCTTGCCGTCCCAAAAAGATGCGGCGCCCATCGAGGTCCCAGCTGGGATAGCGATCGTCACTAGCGCTGACCGGTTGTCCGGCGCCGCCCTGGGTGACCCAGATGTCCCAGGTGCCGCTCTGGTTGGAGTGATAGGCGAGAGTGCGGCCATCGGGCGACCAGCTCGGGTAGTCCTCGACCCCGATGGCCGCGGTGACCTGTGCCGGGGGCGTTGGGCTAGACCTTGTACGCTCGCTCAAAAGCCATAGAGCACCGCCAATCACTCCGAAAGCTAGAAAGGTGCCACCGATCCACCGCGCTCGGACCGAAGAAACCCCCGAGCCCGACGGTCGTGGCTCGTCAAAAACCCCATCCAGGGCAAGGCGCGCGTCGCCGATATCGCGGAGACGATGCATCGCGTCCTTCGTCAGGCACCGCGCGAGAAGCTCCTTCAAGTGAGGCGGTGTGTTCCGCGGAAGCGCTTTCCAGTCCGGCTCTCGTTCCAGGATCTTCGCAATCGTGTCGGAAATAGTCTCGCCGAGAAAAACCGCCGGACCGCTCAGGGCTTCGAACAAACAGCACCCGAACGACCAGATGTCCGTCCGTTTGTCGAGAGTTTTCCCGCGCGTCTGTGCGGGGCTCATATAGGTCGCGGTGCCCATAATGACGCCCGTCTCGGTTCTTCCGCGCGTAAGCGTCGGCGATTCCGAGTCCGTACGCCCTGCGAGCTCCGGTCCGAATGCCTTAGCTAGTCCGAAGTCCAGAACCTTCGGTTTGTCTTCGGCCGTGATTTTGATGTTCGCCGGCTTGAGGTCTCGGTGAACGATCCCGCGTTCATGCGCCGCCTCGAGCCCCTACACACACGTTCATGGGGATGGGACCGTCCATGATGCGCTCTGCGAGCGTCTCACCTTCGTTCAGCTCCATTACCAGAAAATGAACGCCGTCCGACTCTTCGAGTCCGTGAAGCGTCGCGATATTGGGATGGTTCACGGCACCGAGCAGCCGCGTTTCGTGTTCGAGCCGAGCAATCCTTTCAGAGTCGCTCGCAACGGCCGAGGGAAGGACCTTCACGGCGTCTTCACGTCCGAGCTTGGTGTCTCGGGCTCGGTAAACCTCACCCATACCCCCGGTCCCGATGAGAGACAGTATCTCGTAAGAGCCGAGTTTTCTTCCCGGTTCTAGCGACATCTTCTCTCGTGCACCAATTGGCCAGAGCTGATTCTAAGCCGGGCAGGACCAAACCTTCAACCACGGGGTTTTGAGGTCTAACTCGTTGTCGGAACGATCGAGCCCTGTCTCAATCTTGCAACGCGGGCGTCACCGTGAAGACCTAACGACTTTGAGCGAGGTAATCCCATCTTGCGAGGACAGGTCTTGCCGTTCAATTACATGTTTTGAGGCTGTAGGAAAACCCAGTTCTGACGAACGTCTGGTGACGTTTTTCTAGCGCCATTGTAGAATGGCGTCCTACCGAAGGAGACCGACAATGATCAACGGATCAACGGTGCGCGTTCGATCATTTACAGCAAGAATTAAGATGCTGACCGCGCTTTCTTGCGCGATGTTCTAAAGCTTCCGAATGTCGACGTCCACGACGGATGGCTGATCTTCGGATTACCGCCGGCAGAGGTCGCCATACATCCAGCCGAGGAAAATGATAAGCAGGAGCTCTACTTCATGTGTGCCGACATCGAGGCGTTCGTCGCCACGATGAAAGATCATCAGATTGCATGCGGACCGGTGGAAGACTTGGGTTGGGGATTGCTCACGCGGCTGACCTTGCCGGGCGGCGGCGAGCTCGGGGTTTATCAATCGCGCCACGCGAGGCCCGAGCCAATGGTGGTCGATAGCGATTAAGGCACGAATGAACATTTCCGGCTCGCCATCAGGTTGAGAATGCCACTGGCGACCGAGCTGCGTCAGCTAGAGGAAAGTCTGCTCACGCCCGGAATCCGTACGAGGAGGCTCTCTCCGCGCTCCTCGCAGACGATTTCCTTGAGCATGGAAGCTCCGGTCGCACTTTCGACAAACAGGAGACCATCCTTAGCCTTCAAAGCGAGGTTGCAGGTCCTACGGATTGGATGATTCGAGATTTCGCCGCACGAAAGCTGGCTCGTGACGTCGCACTCGTTACGTATTGTTTTTCTGTTCATATGGGCGACTCCGGCGCTCCACGAAATTGTCCCTTCGAAGCTCGGTATGGGTGCATCAGGACGGTCGCTGGCAATTGACCTTTCGTCAAGGCACGCTGGTGCCTCTGCACAAGGACTAGTCGGGCTAGTGCCTCTGTGAGAACATGAGCCGCACCGAGGGAGGTATTTTTCAATGTCAAAGTCCATCGAATCTCTGGTCGAGGATTACGATCGAGGCGCTATCAGCCGCCGAACGTTCACCCAAGCACTTGCCGTCGTGACCGCCGGCTCGGGAATGTCGGAAGCGACCGCGGCGCCGTTTCAAGCGAGCTCGCTCAACCATGTGACCCTCGCCGTCTCGGACCCGGAGGCCTCGCGCAAGTTCTACGAAGAGACGCTCGGCGTGAAGGTCGTGTCGCGCCAGAGCAATGGGATCAACATGGGTCTTGGCGACAGCTTCCTCGGGCTCTACTCGAATCCCGAGCCGGGACGCATCCACCATTTCTGCGTGGGCGTCGACGGCTATGTGATTGAAGAAGGTGCCGAGAAGCTCCGCGGCGCGTGCGCCGACCCCTATGTGCGGCAGGACCGGCCGGAGCTCTACTTCAACGACCCGGATGGCGTGCTGGTGCAGCTTTCCGAAAAAGAATATCGCGGCTAGCGGCGCCAGACATCGGGGAAGAGCATGCGAGAAAAACCTGTCAACGTGGCTGTCGTTTAGGCGGCACCGGTGGTCTTCGACCGGGACGCGACGATCGAGAAAGCAGCGCGCCTCGTGGCCGACGCAAGCGAGAAGGGCGCCGAGCTGATTCTATTTCCCGAGGCCTTCGTGCCTGCCTATCCTCGCGGCCTTTCATTCGGGATGGTCGTCGGAAGCCGCACCCCGGAAGGCCGTCGCACTTGGCAACGTTACTGGGAGAACGCCGTCGAGATGCCGAGCGCTTCGACCGTGCGCTTGGGAGAAATTGCTAAAGACGCCGGCGCGCTTCTCGCCATCGGTGTCATCGAGCGCGATCCAAGCGGAACGCTCCACGGCACGCTTCTCTACTTTGGCGCGGACGGTACGTTTTTCGGCAAGGATCGCAAGCTCAAGCCAACCGCGGCCGAGAGGCGGCACGCAACACAATCAGGTTTCTGCCGAGCGTAAAGAGGTTCCGATCGCAGACCACCCGAACATGACGCCGACGTTGATGCAGAAAATGGGCACGAAGAATCCGTGTCCGAGCGCGGTGAGCTTCGTTTCCATGACACCCGTCTTCCGGAAGGCATAGGCAAAGAGCAACAGCACGCGAAGTGTCGCGGCAGCTAGTAGCTAGCTGCCCAGGCCGACCCCACCTATAACTGTGTGGGGTCGTCGTCGTTCCTCTAGGAAGGCTGACACTTGCTTCAGTACGTTCGCGAAGTCCACAGGATACGTGATCCATTCTATCTGGTCCGTGTTGCTGCCGCTGACATTGGATTTCTGCGTTTGATGGTTACAACAGTTCGGGCTCTAGCTAGATCGCTCCGGCGTCAGACGGGAAGAGCGGGAGCTCGCCTTCGGCCAGGGTGGGTTTGGGAACCGGCGGTGCGATCAGCTTGGAGAGCGTCGGGAAGACCACGCCTGTCGCAATCGCCAAGAAAATCACCGCGGCGCTCATGCTCGCGTCGAGGACGCCCATCTCGCGGCCGAGAGCGGCAATGGCAACAAGCAGCGTGAGGGGCGTCGCCAAGAGAAGGGCACCCGCGAGGACGGAACGTATTCTCAGGCCCAGAAACAACAGCAGTAGCGTTGGAAGGAGCTTTGCGAGAAGAGAGGCTGCTCCCAACACCATCAGGCTTCTACCGAGGGTAGAGAGGTTTCCGATCGCGGACCACTCGAAAGTGACGCCGACATTGATGAAGAAAATCGGCACGAAGAATCCTTGCCCGAGCGCGGTGAGCTTCGTTTCCAAGACACCCGTCTCGCGGAAGACATAGGCAAAGAGCATCCCGGCAAGAAAAGCGCCGAGAATTGCTTCGAGCCCCACCCACGCGGCAACCGCTGTCAGGCCGAGCATGAGCACGAAGCCGAAACGCACACCGAGCTCGGAAGGATCTTCTTCCCGCACCCATCGCTGAAAGCTGTGCGGGAACCACCAGACAGAAAGACGCAGCAACGTGAGAAGTACGAGAGCGACGACAAAGAGCAAGAGCACGCGAAGCGCTGCAGCAGCGAACGACATACTCAAGCCGTGGGTATGGACGAGGTGGTAGCCCGTCAATGTTAGGAGCGTCAGAAGCTCGCCAATCGATCCCACGAGCAGCAGGATCTGTCCAAAGCGTGTCTTCGAAGCGTTGCTTTCGACGAGCGCGACTAGAAGAACACCCACCGACATCGCCCCGATTACTAAACCCATGAAGAACGACATTTCGAGGCGTATGGCGATATAGCTCGCGGTCACGAGCACGAGGGCTGCGATGGCGAAAGCGAGCGCGACCGTACCTTTTCCCTCGCGTTCGACGTGGTTGAAATCAATCTCCATCCCGACGAGGAACATGAGATAGACGAAGCCGAGCTCGGCGAGAAAATGGGTCGCGCCACCTTCGTGCACGAGCCCCAGAGCGCCAATGGCGAGTCCATAGAGGATTTCCGCGACGGCCGCAGGCACGTGGACGCGCGACGCCACCATCGGCATGATAAAGGCGCCCAAGTAGAAAATGACAAGCGAAAGGGCTTCAGTCAGCTCCATGCATGCGCTCGCGGTAAGAGAGCGCCAGAACGGAGCTCTTGCACCGTGCAATAATCTGGAGCCCTGTATCCGGATTGAAGACCGAGGCTCGCTGGCCTGCGCGGTGGGAGATGACGAGCAGGTCTCCCTCGCCCGCGAGGGTCTCGATCTCTTTGGCGGGGTTTCCTTCCATGACGATTTGCTCGATCTTGATGTGATAGAGCGAGCCGATCTCCATCACGGTGTCGAGTGCTTCTTTCTGCTCGTCGACGCTCTCCTGGCCAACGATGAAAGTGGGGGGCGTTACGATGACGGCGGCGAGCTCCACGTTCAGCTGGCGCGAAATGTCGATCGCTAGCTCGGTGGCAAGTATCGATGCGTCGGGGTCGAGCACCGGGAGAAGAATCCGCCGATAGGGGTGGCTCCCCGCGGCGAGGAGAATCGGACAGTCCAGCGTATCCAGCGCGTCCGCAAACCAGGGACGCCGGAGCCCGGTGCGTCCCCAGAAGTCGGCGGGTGCTTTCGGCAAGACGAGACAGCCACAATCGAGGCCGGGGAGGTCGCGGCGGATGACGGTCATGAGCGAGTCCGTCGCGTTGATCGTTTGCGTTTCCATCTTGCCGCTCTCGAGCGCAACACTCGGTGTCGGCAAGTTCTTCGGCGTCAATGCCCGTGACGTTCGTGTGCGCGTGTGGTCCACGAGATAGCGCACCTCTTCCCAGAAACCCGGAGGTGGCTCGCTCATGCTGAGGGCAATCGTCCGCACCCCGTATTGAAGAGGGAAGCGCACCACACCTTCTCGAAGATAGTCGGCGATGTAGGGAAGGAGCTCGGGCTCGCCGGTCAGGAGCAGGCGGTCGCCTTTTCGAATGATGACGTGGCCGTGGGGCACGACGTAGCGATCGTCTCGATAAATGGCCGCGACAAGCCAACGTCGGGCGCGCAAATCTTGGACGCGTGTGTCAACAGCCGGTGAGCTGCGCAACACCGGGATCTCCAGAATCTCACCCTGTTCGAGCCCAACGCCGCTCGCGACTTGATGGGCACGCTCGATGCGGTTCTTGATCAGGCCAGCCACCGCCGCCGGACGGCTGACGAGCTCGGCACCCACGGCTTTAAACCACTCCTGATGCTCAGGGCGGCGCACAACGGCGATCGTTGCCGGCGCGTCCTGAATGCTGCTCGCGATGCGGCAGGCTTCGGCATTGACCTCGTCTTTGTTGGTCACCGCGGCGAGCCATTCGGCTCCGACCAGGCCCGCTTCCTTCAAATTCAAGAGGCTCGTCCCGTCTTTCGCGTAGAGTCGCACTTCGCGGTCCGGAAGCTCGGTCTCGAGTCGTGCGAGATGTTCTTCGTCGGGATCGAGAACAGCGATGTCCCAACTAACGGATAAAACGCGGGCGAGCGCGCGCCCGGTTTGCCCGGCGCCGACAATCAGCACCCGGCGCCTCAGGCGTGCTGACTCTTCGTCGGTAGTGGCAATCTCGGTGCGCTCAGGTTTGGGTTCGCTCGTGTCGGCCATTGGATAATTCTCGGATCGAGAGTCCTATTAATAACCTATAGCGGCGCTCACGCGATAGGGCTCTACGCCTCCGCGAAGCTCGTGGCGCGCATGGTCGCGGACAATCGCGGTCGGTCGCCCGAAACTAGTGGCAAAGAATCCTTCGCTTGCAAAAGTGATGTCGTGGCCACGTGCGCGAAGCCCGTGGGCAACTTCGCTGGAGAAGCCTGTCTCAACGAGCACGCCGGGAGCACTCTCGCAATGGATGCGCGGCGCGGCGCATGCGTCTTTCGGCCCCATCCCGTGGTCCAGCATCGCGAGCAACACCTGCAAGACCGCGCTCATGATCTTACGCCCACCCGGTGAGCCCACCGCGGCCGACGGCACCCCGTCGTTAAACAAAAGACTAGGCGCGGCAGCGTGAAGCGCGCGTTTTCCCGGACTCACGGAGCTCTTGTGGCCGGGCTCGGGGTCGAACCACATCATCCCGTTATTGAGCACCACTCCTAGCTCTGGCCCCGTGACTCCCGAGCCGAAGCGCGCGCCGAGCGTCCCGGTAAGCGCGACCATGTTGCCGTCCTTGTCGATGACGTTCAAGTGCGTCGTCTGTTGGCTGGCGCTGTCACCCGAGCCTTGAAGCGAGCTCGGCGATTTCGAGTCGTAGCGCCAAGGATCACCTTCTGGAAGCGTCTCGAGGCGATGGCCTTCGGATGTCATTAGCTTTCGTCGCTCGGAAAGGTATTTGTCCGAGAACAAGCCCTCGAAGGGTATCGCCAACAGCTCGCTGTCGCCGAGATAGCGAAACCGATCGGTGAACGCCATCCGAAGTGCTTCCGCGATCAGATGCAGGCGCGACACGGAGTCGTACGGGAGCGAGGCGAGATCGAAGCCGTCCAAGAGTGAGAGTGCTGAAGCGAGCGTCGGTCCACCGCTATTCTCCGGTAGCGTGGCTATGGTGGCGTCGCCATAGCGCACCCATAGCGGGTCGAAGCGGCGTGCCGTGTATTGCGCCAAATCCTCGAGGCTCAAGATACCGCCGCCTGCGCGAACGCCGTCGACGATGGCGGATGCGAGCGAGCCCGTGTAGAACGACTGCGGCCCTTCTTCCGCAAGAACGGCGAGAGTGCGGGCGAGCTTCTCTTGACGAAGCCCACCGGCGGCTCCCGGTACCTTGGGTGTTCCGTCTGGCTCGAAGAAAATCGCCATCGTGTGGTCGAAGGCTTTCAAACGCGCGGCCGATGCCGCGGACTGCGTGAAAAAATACTCGTCAACAGGAACGCCTTCAGCGAGCCGGATGGCAGGTGCTACCAGCTCTTTCCACGGTTGGTTGCCCTCCGCTTCGTGCAACATCGCAAGCGCGGCGACGGTTCCTGGCACCGCGATTGCGCGGTGGCCCGTCTCGGCCGCGTCGTCGACGGTGGCACGCCAGCCGTAGAGCCCGTCGCTCTTGAGGTCGGCGTCGACGAGCTCGAACATGTCCTCGTGCGACTCCTGGGGAGCTCTGGCGCTTCCTTCGTAACAGCTCGTCGTGGCGCGCTTCGCATCGTAAGACACCGCATAGGCGCAGCCGCCGAGCCCGCTCATGAATGGCTCGACCACAGAAATCGCGAGCGCGGTAGCGACGGCCGCATCAGCCGCGTTGCCGCCGCTTCGTAAGATCTCGACGCCCGCGTCGGCCGCGAGCGGATGCATGGCCGTCACCATGCCGTTCTCGGCGACGGCTTCGCTCTTCTGAATGCGCTTGTGGCTGCGCGTGGGGTCAATCGTGCTCACGTCAACATGTCAGACGTTCTGCGAAGAGGGAAAGCGTCCGTTCGTAGGCGAGCTTTGAAGCTACTTCGTCGTAGGCTCCGCGGCGGTCGCAGTTGAAACCGTGCCCGGCGGAGTAGACGTGTACGACGGCGTCCGCGTGCGCCTTCTGGATAGCCTCGACATCACTCAGCGGGATCGACGGATCCGTCTCGCCGAAGTGCATGAGCAGAGGGCAGCGCTCCTTCTCGTCGATATACGGTATGATCTGCCCACCGTAGTAGACGACCGCGGCGGCGATGTCGAGCCGCGTGGCAGAGAGATAGGCTATCGTTCCACCCCAGCAATAGCCGACGGTGCTGACTCTGAAGCCGGCCTCTTTCAACACGTCCGCGGCGGCGTCGACATCTTTGATCTTATCGTCCCAGGAGAACTCTTCACGAAGCGCGCGGCCTCGCGCCACGTCGTCTTCGGTATAGTCGAGCTCCGCGTTCAGAAGCGAGCTGCGATCGTAGAGCGCCGGGGCGATCGCGGCATAGCCTTTTAGAGCAAAGCGATCACAGACGTCGCGGATGTGGCCGTTGACACCGAAGATCTCCTGGAGCACGACGACGCCGCCGTTGGGAGACTTCGTCGGGTCGGCGCGATAAGCGCCAAGCGTGTGACCGTCAGCGGCCGTCAATGTCAATTTGTTTCCCACCACTTTCCCCTAAACAACGTTGCTGCCGGAGACCACGAGCCCAAGGCGCTGGCCACGGAAGCTGTCCCGAAACCGTCGCGCCGCTGCAAGCGTCACCGCGCCCGCGCCTTCGACCTTCAATCCTAGCTCACGCTCGATAAGCGCCATCGCTTCGATGATGTCCTCTTCCGTAACGAGCAGCACGTCGTCGGTGACGTCCAACATCGTTTCGACCGCTTCCGGCACCGGGACGCGTGTCGCCACGCCGTCCGCTATCGTTTTAACCGGCTCGGTCGTGACAACGACACGGCGCTCGCGAAAGGAACGCTCCATCGCGGGCGCCTGGTCGGCGCCGACAGCCACGACACGTGTCGCCGGCATGTACTCGTTCACCCAACTCCCGATGCCGTTCACGAGCGCGCCGTTCCCAAGTGGGACGAGCAACGCGTCGAAACGCCCGCGCCCTGCGCCGAGCTCAGCAGCGATCGTGCCGGCGCCTTCGGTGATAGCGGCGTCCCGGCCGTCCTCGACAAACGTCAAACCTTCGGCTTCGGCGTAGACGCGGCACGCCTCTTTCGAGGCGTCGAAATCATGCCCCACGAGCCGAACGTCAGCGCCCAAGGTACGCATCTTCTCTATCTTGAATGGGTTGGCCGTCATTGCCGCATAGACGATGATGGGAATGTCGTATTTTCGCGCTGCATAGGCCAGGCCTTGGCCGAAGTTTCCAGCAGACGCGCAAATCCAAGGGCGCGCCGCAACATCTTTATTAAGGTGCGTGAAATATTCAGCCCCCCGACCTTTGAACGAGCGAATGGGGTTGACGCATTCTATCTTCAGCACGATGTTCAGGCCGAGCTGCTGGCTGAGCGCGTCGCTTTCGAACTGCGGCGAGTCCAAAAAGACTGGGTCGATCACCGAGAGTGCGTGCTCGATATTCGCGACCGAGATCGCGGAGGCCGTCGTCATGACGGCTGATCCTACCGCAAGTAGCTCTCTTTCTCGGACGTAATGTTCTTCATCGGCGGCTGGTCGTTCTCACTGCGATTGCGCCAAAGGCCGAACATGACCGCGAGGACGCCGAGAATCGCTTCGTCGAGCAAAAGAATCGGGTCGGGGGTCAACATGTCGACGGCAAAAAGAGCGGCGAGAACGAGAAAGAGCTGCGGGAACTTCAGCCGGGACAGGAAACCGCGGATGAATCCCTGACGTTCCTCCTTGCCGATCGGTGGTGCCATTCCTCTATACTACCGTGAGCGGGGCGCTGGCGGATCTCGCGCCGGCGCAGGATAATCGGCTATGGCATTGGACGCGGTTGCCACGAAGTACTGGCACGCGCTTGCGGATGGCCGCGTCCAATGTGATCTCTGTCCACGTTTTTGCAAGCTCAACGAAGGCCAGCGCGGTTTGTGCTTCGTGCGCGCGCGCGAGCACGACGCCATTGTGCTGACGAGCTACGGCCGCTCCAGCGGATTCTGTATCGACCCCATCGAGAAAAAACCTCTGAATCATTTCTACCCTGGAAGCGCGGTGCTCTCGTTCGGGACCGCGGGGTGCAACCTCTCATGTCAGTTTTGCCAGAACTGGGATATCAGCAAGTCGCGCGAAGTTAGCCGGCTGTCCGATCAAGCCTCTCCCGATGGGATTGCGCGCGCGGCGGCAGAGAACGGGTGCCGGAGCGTGGCCTTCACTTACAACGACCCGACCATCTTTCTCGAATATGCCGTCGACGTCGCCGATGCTTGCCGAGCGCGCGACGTCAAGGCTGTCGCGGTGACGGCCGGCTACATCACCGAGAAACCTCGCGAAGAGCTCTACGCGCATCTCGACGCTGCGAACGTGGACCTGAAAGCGTTCACCGAGTCGTTCTATAAGAAAATCTGTGCGGGCTCGCTCGCGCCCGTTCTCGAGACGCTCTGCTACGTTGCTCGGGAAACGGATGTCTGGCTAGAGCTCACCACGCTACTCATTCCAGGAGAGAACGACTCGGACGGTGAGCTAGACAAGATGACGGGGTGGGTCGTCGAAAATTTGGGTCCGGATGTCCCTATCCATTTCACCGCGTTTCACCCCGACTGGAAGATGCTCGACAAGCCGCGCACGCCCCCGGAGACTTTGAGCCGGGCACGGTCGATTGCGGTGCGAAACGGTGTTCGCTTCCCGTATACCGGCAACGTTCACGACAAAGCCGGGGGGAGCACCTATTGTCAGGCGTGCGGAGAAATCCTCATCGGGCGCGACTGGTACGAGCTGTCGGATTGGAATCTATCGGAGGCCGGAAGGTGCCGTTCTTGCGGCGCAACATGCCCCGGTGTTTTCGCTGAGCAACCGGGGCGCTGGGGTTCGCGACGCCAGCCGGTGACACTCTCAGGCTAAAAACCTATCCAGATGGATTGATTTCCGCGTAAATCCGAAGGCTTGGCGGGCGCTGCCGGTTTGTTGGTCAGCGTCATCACCCGTGTCGCGGTGTGGAGTGTAATGCGCTCCGATCCTCCACCGGCGGTCGGTCGCACGATTCTCGCTAACCTTCCTCCCTGACGTCTCGCTGCCGATTACGGGTCGTCGCGTCGTGGCTCTCTCCCCGGATGGTACCGGCTCGTGTACAGTGCCAACGAGTAGCTCTACCTCCGCTCCATGGACCAAACGGAGGCGATGCCCGTTCGCAGTACGGAAGGTCGAAGTCCCGTCTTCTCTCCCGACGGTGAGTGGGCAGGATTTTATTCTCCTCAGCACGGCCGACTCAAGAAGTTCGCCGTCCGCGGTGGTGCACCCGTGAGCCTCTGTGAGGCTCAGAATCCGTGGGGTGCTTGGTGGGGAGCCGACGACACCATTGTTTCGGGACGGCGGAAAGATACGGTTAGAGACCGCGGAAGCTTGGCACCATGTCACACTTACCGTGAGTGACACAGGATGTGGAATGGATGCCGAGACCCTCTCGAACATCTTTGAGCCCTTCTTCACCACGAAGGCCGTAGGGCAGGGGACTGGCCTTGGGCTCTCGACCGTCTACGGAATCGTTGAGCAGAGCGGCGGGCGTATTTGACGTTTCGAGCGAGCCAGACGTCGGGTCGGCGTTCACGGTCTACCTTCCGAGAGTCAAGGAAGAGATTGAAGCGACCGGTCCATCGGTGACCCATGAAGGATCAACGGTTGGAAACGAGACTATCTTGATTGTCGAAGATCAAGATCCTGTGCGAAAACTCATGACAAGAATCCTGACTGCCAAGGGGTACACCGTGTTGCAAGCCCGAAATGGCCAGGAGGCGCTGGAGAAAACCGAGCAACAGAAGGGTCCGATTCACATGGTTGTGACGGATGTCGTGATGCCGGAAATGGGCGGACGGGAATTTGTGGCCAGGTTGAAGACCGTGTGCCCATACGCCAAGGTGCTCTACGTCTCAGGCTACCCATTCGACTCCCTTGCGGAAGAAGGTTCCATCAACCCTGCGGCCCCGTTCTTGCGAAAGCCGTTCAATCCGACGGAACTAACGAGTATGGTCCGTCAGGAGCTCGATGCGGCCGCGTCGGAGCGATAGCCGTTTCTATCCCGAGGGCCAATCTGTGGGAGGGCTGAATTGAAACAGAACCCTCGTACGTCACGTTTGAAATGAATATGTTCGAAGTCTCAGAAGGTGATGGTCCGCTCGAGGTAATGGTCCACAATCAGTGGTCGCGCGTACCTTGACGCCACGGTGCCCTCGCGAGAAGCCAGACGAGAGCGAGCGTCTGCAGCGCTAGCGTTGTTCCAAACGCCAGCTGAAAGCCTTCCGGCGAGAACGGCGCGCCAGGCTGGGAGTAGCGTTGAACGATCGCGCCGATGCCCGCTTGGAGCGCGAAAGCTCCGATGAAGACGAAGACGTTGAGCCCGGTATTGACGCGGCCCGCCATCGCGACCGGAAAGGAGCGCGTCAAGATCACGTAGCTCAACATGCCTGCTGCCCCGAACAAGCCGAACGCTGACCACAGGCCCCGCGCGTAACGCGTCCATTCCAAAACGAGCCCGAGCTGCGCGCACTGGAACGCAATGGACGAGCCGACCCAGACCGCCACGGTGGGGACGCCCAGCCGGCCGAGCCGCTCCGCAAGAAACCCCAAGCTGATGAAGCCGACGCCCATCGCAGAGGCGAGCATCAGGAGATGAGTGGCCACTTCATCGCGCGGAAGTCCAGCGACCGTCGCAAGCCATGGACCAGCCCAAAGGCTTTGGATCGAGAGATAGGCGCCCTGATGCATGATCGAGAACGGAGCAATGCTCCAAAAGACACGGCTGCGAAAGACGTCGGCGAGGCCGCGCGTGACCGCTCCGAGACTCTCCTTCGGATGTGCGCTCTTATTGTCGGTCACCACGAAGAACAAGACCGCGGCGCAGAGGACGGTCGCCGCCGAGAGCCAGGTAAAAAGCGCGCGCCAACCGATAGTACCGATCGCCCACTCCACCGGAACCGTAGCCGTGAGCGCTCCGGCGGCGCCGACTGCCATCACCGAGCCGTTCATGAAAGGTAGGCGCGCGGGAGGAGCCCAAAGAATGAAAGCGTGGAAGGAAGCCATCAAGCAGGCCGAGACGCCGAGACCGATGAGTGCGCGGCCGAGTGCGAGGCCATTCGGCGTCTCAGCAGCTCCGAACACGAGGGCGCCAACGGCCGTGAATAGCAGGAGAGCGGCCTCGGTTCGGCGCGGCCCGTAGCGGTCGAGGGCCACCCCGACGGGGAGCTGAACGCTTGCGAATGCAAGAAAATACACGCTCGTAAGCAAGCCGACCGTCCATGCATCGATGGCGAGCTCATCGATGAGGTCCGCCGAGACTACTGCGTTCACCGAGCGAAACAGCTGGGAGACGAAGTAGCCGAGGGCGAAGGGGAGGAAAACTCGGGACCAAAACATCAACGGCTTCGAAGTCTAACATCCTGGTAGCGCCATGCGCTTTTGTATTCGACCAGGCCAAAGCTTAAGATAGTTGGACAGGTCTGATACAGGCACTTTGTCAAGGAGGACAACTGATGAAATGGCGGTGGCTCGTCGGAGCAGTCGTGTTTTGCACCATCTGCGCGAACGCGCTCGCGCAGCAGGCTTCGGATCCGGACAGTTTCCCCGAGATCGTGGCTAAAGTGAACGGTCTCGAGATTTCGAAAACCGAGCTTCTTCGACGAGTGGACGCGCTCAAAGCGCAGATTCCTCCGTCCGAGGTGCCTCCCGATTTCTATCGGCGCGTCCTCGATGAGTTGATCGGCCTCGAGCTTCTCTACCAAGCTGTCGAAGCGAAGAACCTCGCTCCGACCGAGGCGGAGATCGAGAGCGAGTTCGAGAACCAAAGCGAGGGCTTCGGCGGCCCGGCAGCCTTCGCGAAAGCGCTAGCGAAACAAGGCATCTCGCCTGCACAGGTGAAGCTCGATCTCAAGAAAGAGATCGGCATTCAGCGGATGGTAGAGCGCGACATCGTCCCGGAAGTTACAGTCACCGAAGAGGAAAAGCGCACGTTCTATGACGGCAACCCTGATGAGATGCAGGAGTCGCCCGAGTTTCGGGTTGCGCATATTCTCATTCAAGTTGCCGAGGACGCCACGCCCGAAGTCAAAGAAGCCGCTCGCAAGAAGACCTCCTCGCTACGCAGCATGATCGAGATGGGGCAGGATTTTGGCAACCTCGCGGGGCGAAACTCGGGCGACCCGGGTTCCAAGGACAATGGCGGCGAGCTACCGTGGATGTCCAAAGGCCAAGCGGTGCCACCGTTTGAAGCGGCTGCCATGGCTCTCGATATTGGAGAGTTGAGCGATGTCGTCGAAACGCAGTTCGGCTTCCACATCCTCAAGCTTCTCGAGCGCCGCGGCGGCGAGCTGATCCCGTACGAAGAGGTGCAGGCGCGGATCGAAGAATACTTGAAACGGATGAACTTGCAAAAACGACTCGAGATCGAGTTCGAGACGCTCCGGACTCAGGGTATGGTCGAAGTGTTCATCTGATTTGCTATGTTATCCCGCACTAAGAAGTGGCAAAACGAGAAGGGAAGCAAGCACTATGAGCAAGAAACTGAGTCGACGGGAGTTCGTCAAATCCGGTGCAGCGGCCGCTGGATTGGCTGCGGCCTCGCAAACGGTTGGCGCGGCGCCGACCATTATCACGCCGCAAAGCGTGAAGCCGGTTGTGATCGCCTCGGGCAACGGCAATAGGTACAAGAACGGCGGCGACGAGACTTGCGTCGAGCGCGCATTTCGGATGATGACGAGCGGTACAGACGTTCTCGAGAGCCTCATCGCGGGCGTCGAGATCGTAGAGCTCGACCCAACGGAGGCTGGCGTTGGTTATGGCGGTCTTCCGAACGCGGACGGGGTCGTGCAGCTCGATGCGTGTTGTATGCACGGTCCGAAGAAGCGTGCGGGTTGCGTCGCTGCAATCGAGGGCGTGCGAGCGCCCGCGGCGGTGGCTCATGCGGTGATGGAGCACACCGATCATCACCTCCTCGTCGGCGACGGCGCCCAGAGCTTTGCGCGCAATATGGGCTTTACTATCGAGGACGATTTGAACACGGACCATTCGCGCGGGCGCTGGCTCGAGTGGAAGCGTCGCATCGACCCGAGCCACTATCTCGACCCCAAAAAGCGCGCCGAGGCCGGCCTCGCGGCAGGTGTTTCGATGGTGCGCGAAGGGCTCATCGATGAAGATCACTTCTGGGGCACCATCAACTGTGACGGCGTCGGGCCGAACGGAGACGTTTGCGGCGTCACGACGACGAGCGGGCTCTCGTGGAAGATCCCGGGACGCGTCGGCGATTCACCCATCCTCGGAGCAGGCCTCTATGTCGACAACGAAGTCGGCGTCGCGGGCTCGACGGGGCGGGGTGAAGCGAATCTCTATGGGCTTTGCTCCTTCTTCGTCGTCGAAGAGATGCGCCGCGGTGCATCTCCGAAAGATGCTGGCATGGCTGCCTTGAAGCGGGTTCAAGCGAACACCGTCGAGAAAAGACTTCTCAACAGCCGCGGCCTTCCGAGCTTCGGCCTCTCCTTTTACGTGACCAACAAGAACGGTGATTTCGCGGGTGTTTCGATGTACGCGACCGAGCGGTCGAAGTATGCCGTCTGTACAGAGAACGGCGCCGAGTCCTTGCCGCTCGAGCCGCTTTTCGAGGGAAGGTGGACGGACGAATAGTTAACGGCCAACGATTGATTATTGGAGGGGCCAGCCGGTCACGGTGTCACGCCACAGGCTGGTCCCCCAGCCGTTGCTCCAAAACTGCATAGGCGGGCCGAGGTAGGGACCCGTCTCCGCGGCTGGTGGAATGTGATACCCAGCAATGCCGATAGGGCCCCATATGCGTTTCCACTGCAATTTGTTCATGATGTGGTCGCGGAGTTCTTCCGGGTCGTAGTCGAAGGAGAAGTCGAAGACAATCTGATCGGTCGGCTTGTTCGCCGCTTTTTCGCTTAGATGGGCCCAGGCGGGCGCCGCCCAAGCTAAAACCAGAACTAGAATGGTGACGGCTCCATAGCGACCACGCATTTGCCTCACCCTAGGGCCGTTTCGAGGCATTGTCAGGCACAAGAGTAAGTTGCGAGGATCGTTCCGACGCAATAAGATGCTAGGTTCGGAGGCGCTAGGGAAGCTCTTTTGAAAATTCTGGCTATCACCGCCGGTGCGGCGAACATGTATTGCGGTAGTTGTCTTCGTGACAACGCTCTCGCAACCGAGCTTCGTCGCCAAGGGCACGACGTAACTTTGGTGCCGATCTATACACCGACGCGCACCGACGAGCCCAACGTCAGCGAGGAGCGCGTTCTCTACGGTGGCGTCAACGTTTATCTTCAGCAGACGGTTCCTTTGTTTCGCCGTACACCCAAATTCATCGATCGTCTCTTCGACTCGAAATGGGTCATGCAGGTCTTGAGCAAGATCTCGGTCTCGACGGACCCCGCAAAGCTCGCCGAGCTCACGGTCTCGACGTTAAAGGGCGAGCACGGCTTTCAGAAGAAGGAAGTCCGCAAGCTGACCGATTGGCTAAAAGCGCAGCCAAAGCCGGATGTCATTATCCTGCCCAACTCGCTCATGATCGGCCTCGCGCGCCCGCTCTCACGAGCTCTCGAAGTGCCTATCGTCTGTACGCTGCAAGGGGAGGACTTGTTTCTCGATGGTCTTCCGGCCTTCCACCGAGCGGAGGCCCTCGAGCTCATCCGAGAACAGGTCGAGCACGTCGACGCGTTCATTGCGGTGAGCGACTACTATGCGGATTTCATGGGCAAGCTTCTCGCGATCCCGCCAGAGAAGATGACCATGGTACCGCTCGGTATCAACTTCGACGGGTATCAGCCCGGAGAACCAAGCGAGGGCCCAGTCAAGATCGGCTACTTCGCGCGCATAGCACCCGAGAAAGGGCTTCACAATCTTGTGGATGCCTATCGGTTGCTGCGCGAGCGTAACGACCTGCCCGCAACGCGGCTCGAGGTCGCAGGCTATCTCGGACGCGAGCACCGCGAGTATCTGACCAAAGCCGAAAGCGACATGCAACGTTACGGGCTCGGAGACGAGTTCCACTATCACGGCGTGCTCGATCGGCGAGAGAAGATCGAGTTCTTGCGCTCGCTGGCCGTGGCTTCGGTGCCAACCGATTACGAAGAGCCGAAAGGGATCTTTGTCCTCGAAGCGATGGCGGCGGGGACACCGGTAGTCCAGCCGCGCAGGGGCGCTTTCGCCGAGATCGTGGAAAAAACAGGCGGCGGTTTAATCGTCGACACAAACGACCCGGTTGCGCTTGCGGAAACATTGGCGCGCTTGTGTCTCGACGCGTCCGAGCGCCGGGAGCTCGGGCGACGCGGCTTCGAAGGCGTACGGCGTCATTACTCTGTTTCGGACATGGCGCGACAATCAGTCGCCGTTTTCGAGAAACTCGGTGCACGCGAGCCGGTTTCTGAAAAACAGCAAGTGGAGACGGGAGCAGTCACGGTTTGAGTAACTTGAGCACCGAAATCGAAGAGAAGATTGCGAGCGCGAAGGAAACGCTCGACGCGCACGTGCGTGAGATTGTGGAGTGGCATTTTGATCCCGAGACAGGAACACCCTTCTGGCTCGACTTCCGGGAGAAGCTCGACTTCGACGCGCGCAAAGACATCCATACGTTCCAGGATTTACAGCGATTCCCGATTTTCGAGGACGAGTGGCTCCGGGGAGGCCCGGTAAGGCGCTGGGTGCCAAAGGCGTATCAGGATCGTCCGATCTATGTCTTCGAGACCGGGGGCACGACGGGCATTCCCAAAAGCCGCGTGGCGATCGACGACTTCCGGATCGACTACGAGCTTTTCAGCGAGACCCTTCCCGAAGAGCATTTCCCAAAGGGCGCGAATTGGCTCATGCTCGGACCGTCCGGGCCGCGCCGCTTGCGACTCGCCGTAGAGCATCTTGCGCAGTACCGCGGCGGCATCTGTTTCGGACTCGACTTGGATCCTCGTTGGGTGGTAAAGCTCATCAACAAAGGTTGGATGGAGCATCTCGAGGCCTACAAGAGCCATGTGATCGATCAAGCCATGACGCTCTTGAGTGCCGGGCACGACTTTAAGGTGTTGTTCACGACTCCCAAACTCCTCGAGGCTTTTGCGCTGAGGCTCGAGGACGAAGGCTCGAGTCTCAAGGAAGCCGGTTTTACGGGGATCTTTTCCGGTGGCACCGAGTTAACCCCGCAATGGACGCGCTTTGCGGTCGAAGAGCTTCTCGACGGCGTCTACATCACGCCGACCTATGGGAATACCCTGATGGGTCTTGCCGCGTCGAAGCCAGTCGGGCCGCAGGACGGCTACAAGATTACTTATTACGCGCCGCAACCGCGGGCGGTTATCGAAGTCGTCGATCCCGATGACGGGCGCACCGTGGTCGGCTATGGAGATTCCGGTCGTGTTCGTCTCACGACCTTGACCAAAGAGTTCTTCGTGCCCGGCTTTCTAGAGCGCGACGAGGGCGAGCGAGAAGAACCCTACGAAACTTATCCGTGGGACGGCGTCAGCGGCGTCCGGCCATTCCAGAAACTCGCGTCGACCACGACGGTCGGCGTGTACTAGCACTCGCGCAGGTCTCATGATTGACATTCCCGTTCTTCGTTGGGGAAAGCCCTACGACAGCTTGGAAAAAGACACCGTTGTCCATTTCGACACGGGTGAAGAGCTAGCGACCGTGAGCCTCGCGGGAGGCGGACTCATCGAGCGCGACATGCGTAAAGCACAAAGGGCACGTGACGTGTTGCGAGAGATCCCGCCACGGGATCTCATCGAGATGGTAAAAAAAGCCGCGGATCTCTACATGAAAGAGGAGCTCCCGCTCGGAAACGGCACGCATGGGCCCGATGATTTTGTGAAGTACCAGTCGGCGACGACAGGGCTTCCCGAGCACATGTGCCGCGCGAACATGGAGAAAAACCATTTCGTGCTGACCCGCATGGACGAGGTGCTCGATGCGCTCACGCGCGGCTTGGACCTTTCGATTCTCAGCTCCGGCTACGGCGTCGAAGAGCGCGGCGTAACGCTGAGCTATCAGGCGCAATCACCCGTGCTCGGCCTGGTGTTGCCCTCCAACTCACCGGGCGTGCACACGCTGTGGATGCCGGTCATACCGCTCCAAATTGGTCTCGTCTTCAAGCCCGGGCCGCAGGAGCCGTGGACGCCCTATCGGATGGCAGAAGCGTTCTTCCAGGCGGGCGTGCCTCGAGAGACGATTTCCATCTATCCGGGCCTCGGGGATATCGGCGCAGCGGTGCTCAAAAGTTGCAACAGAAGCATGATCTTTGGCGGCCAGCCGACGGTCGCGCGCTACAAAGGGGATCCGCGCGTTCAAGTGCACGGCCCTGGCTTCAGCAAGATCTTGCTCGGCGACGACGTCGTGGACGACTGGGAGAACTATCTCGACGTCATGGTGGACAGTGTACTGGTGAATAGTGGGCGGAGCTGCATCAGCTGCTCCGGCATTTGGGCGTCACGCCACACGAAGGAGATCGCGAAAGCCATCGCGGAGCAGTTAGGGCCAGTGGCACCCCTTTCCCCGGAAGACCCAGAAAGCGCGCTCGCGGCCTTTACCGTGCCTGGCGTCGCAGAAGCCATCTCGAACGAGATCGACCAGCACCTCGAAGAGGCGGGGAGCGAAGACGTCACCCGAAACTATCGAGGAGAGGACGAAGCTCGGCTCGTCCCGCGCGAACGGTGCGATTATTTGAGGCCGACCGTGATCCATTGTGAGTCTCCGGATAACTGGCTCGCGAATCAGGAATATATGTTTCCCTTCGTCTCCGTCGTGAGCTGCCCGCAGGAAAAGATGATCGCCACGATTGGCAGTACGTTGGTAGGTAGCGCCATTACATCGGACGAGGTTTTTCGGAGCAAGCTCCGAGACGCCGTCCACATCGACCGGCTCAACGTCGGTCCCGTCCCAACGATTCGCCTCAATTGGCTACAACCGCACGAGGGTAACATCATCGATTTCTTGTTTCGTGCGCGAGCCTATCAGGAGGCCTGAGCAAGGACGGGCGAGAAAGGTCAGGTTTTGCTCGAAGCAAGGGATCTCGTCAAGGATTTCCTCACGCCCTCAGGAACGCTCGCGGTCCTCAAGGGGATATCGCTCAAGCTCGATCGCGGCGATGCACTCTCCATCATGGGTCCGTCGGGAGGGGGAAAGAGCACGCTCCTTTTTGTGCTCGGCGGGCTCGACGAGCCGAGCTCGGGCGTCGTCGAGCTCGATGGCCAGAGCCCCTTCGCGCTCGACGACAAGGCGCTCGCAGCGTTTAGAAACGAGAAAGTCGGCTTCGTCTTTCAAGACCATTGCCTGCTTCCTCAGTGCAACGTGCTCGAGAACGTCTTGGCGCCGACCCTTGTCGCCCCTCCCGGTGCTTATCGCGAGCGCGCGGAGGCCCTTCTCGATCAGGTCGGTCTGAGGGACCGTCTAACGCATCGCCCCGCGGAGCTCTCAGGAGGTGAAAAGCAACGTGTCGCGATTGCACGGGCTCTCATCCGCGATCCCGCGCTTCTCCTCTGTGACGAGCCGACGGGCAACCTAGATTCTGAGACCGCGGAGCCCGTGGCATCTCTGCTTCTCGACCTCGACGCCAGGGCCGAGCGCATCTTGGTCGTTGTAACCCACAGTGAAGCGCTCGCGAGTCGCTTCCCCAAGCGTATGGAGCTCAAAGGCGGCACGCTTCTCTAGCGCGGCCTGTGAGTGGTGAGGCGTGCTGTTTTAAAAGCACGGGGATTGTGGGGGTAGGAGGGGATATGGAGATGGAACTATGCCCAGCTTTTATCCCAACCTCTCTTGCACAGCAAAGGATGTGATCGCATGACATTTGCGCAGCTAGTCGCGTGTAGCCTTCGTTATTATTGGCGGACGAACCTTGCGGTGATGCTTGGGGTTGCCGTCGCGGTGGGGGTTCTCACCGGAGCGCTTCTCGTCGGGGACTCGGTTCGCGGGAGTTTGCGGGAGCTCTTCTTGGCGCGCCTAGGCAACACGGAGAGCGTTATCGTGGCGAACACTTTCTTTCGCGATGCTCTCGCCGAGGAGATAGGCGCCGACACCGTTCCGCTCATTGCCTTCGAGGGCATGCTTACGCATGAGGTGAGAGGACGCCGGCGAGGAAAAGTCCAAGTTTATGGAGTGGATGCGCGGTTTTGGGCCTTTCACGGCGTGGCAGATCCGGAGCTTTCCGGTCGCGGCGCCGCGCTGACGCCGAGCCTCATGGAAGAGCTCGGAAGCACTTCCGGGGACAGCTTGCTGTTGCGGGTGGAGCAGCCGTCTGCGGTGTCCCGAGGCTCGCTGCACGGGTTTAAAAAAAATAACGGACGTACGATTCGACTGACCCAAGAAGCCGCCGTGGCGCGGGAGTTTTCGCTTTATCCGCAGCAAGACAGCGTGAAAGCTATTTTCCTGCCCTTGTCGCGCTTGCAGAGCGATCTCGGGCAGGAGGGAGGCGTCAATACGATTCTGCTGTCATTCCGGTCAGAGAGCGGTGATGCCGAGACGAGGCTTCAAGAGACGGCCACGCTCGCGGACTTGGGCGTCAGGCTACGGGCGCTCGACTCCGAAAAGGGCTACGCGGTCGAATCGTCCGCTTTAATGCTGAGCGACCCCGTCGTACAAGCGGTGCGCGACGAAGCGGCCGAACGAGGGCTCGAGACGTCCTCGATTCTGACCTATCTCGCAAATACGCTTCGCGTCGGGGAGAGGGAAGTACCGTATTCTCTCGTTACCGCGCTCGACAGCCGCACCTATGAGAACCTCGTGCCTGCCGAAGAGATACGCTCGGCGAGTGTCGTGCTCAACGAGTGGGCGGCATCCGACCTCGAGGCAAAACGCGGTGACGCGCTGACATTGGAGTACTACCTCTGGCGCGACGACGGCCTCATCGAGACACAAAGCGCCGAGTTCATCGTAGATGCGGTTATCCCAATGGAAGGCTGGGCTGTCGATCATGAGGTAGCTCCGGAATTTCCGGGCATCTCGAGCGCCGATAATCTTGGCGACTGGGAGCCGCCTTTTCCCATCGACCTTCGGCGGGTTCGAGACAAAGACGAAGAATATTGGGATGCGTACCGTACGAGCTCGAAGGCGTTCATTCGTCTTGCACGTGGGCAAAGGATTTGGCCCGTGCGTCAGGGGAAGCTGACCTCGATTCGGATGAGCCTGGCGTCGGCGGACGCGGAGGCCTTCGAGCGAGGCTTGCGGGCGCGGCTCGATCCGCTCGCTCTTGGATTCGCTGTGATTGCAGCGCGGGCCGAAGGCGTGCGGGCATCCGAGGGGGCGACCGACTTCGGTGAGTACTTCGTCTATTTCAGCTATTTTCTCGTCGTCGCTGCGCTGATGCTCACCGGACTCTTCTTCAAGCTTGGCGTGGAGCAGCGTCTTCGCGAAATCGGAACGCTCGTTGCGCTCGGCTTTCCCATGCAGCGCGTGCGACGGCTCTTCACGCTCGAAGGCGTCGTCCTTTCGGCGATGGGGGGACTCCTTGGCATTGTCATCGCCGTTTCTTATGGAGGGCTCATCATGTATGGATTGCGGACGTGGTGGGTCGATGCTGTTGGAACACGGCTCTTGACGCTTCACGTTAGCCCGCTTTCGCTCGTTATCGGCGTGTCGGGCGGCGGCGGCGCTGCAGTCATCGCCATCGCTTGGACGCTCCGTCATCTCGAGAAGATCGCGCCGCGAAACTTGCTCGCCGGCGAGACAGGTCGTGAGACGGGAACGTCCAAGGCGCGAAGCTCCCGGCTCGCATGGAGCGTCCTCGCGCTCGGGTTGCTGCTCGTTGCGGGCGCGAGCACGGGCGCCGTCAACCAAGTCGCCGGATTCTTCGGCGCCGGGAATTTGCTTCTCGTCTCGCTCTTGATGTTTCAATGGCTATGGCTGAAAGCGGAGGCCAAGCGCGTCGTCTCCGGGCAAGGTGCCGGAGCGATGGCACGGCTCGGCTTTCGGAACGCGACCTACCGCCCCGGCCGAAGTCTCGTCGCGATCGCACTCATTGCTTTTGCGAGCTTTACCATCGTTGCCGTCGACGGGTTTCGTAAGAACGACCGCACGGTGGATCTGGCGCGTGATTCGGGAGGTGGCGGCTATCTACTCATGGCGGAGTCACTTCTTCCGCTTCACTGGGACCCGAACACGCTCGAGGGACGGGACGCCGCCAACTTGCCTTATCCGGACGACCCGGACGCGCTCGACCTTGCGATCCAGACCTTCCGGCTGCGTCCGGGAGACGACGCCAGCTGCTTGAACCTCTACCGGCCGCAGAACCCGCGACTTCTCGCTGCTAATGACGCATTCATCGAGGAGGGCCGCTTTCGCTTCTCGAAGTCGCTCGCCGAGACGCCGGAGGAGGAAGCCAATCCATGGCTCTTGCTCCGAAAGAGCTTTTCCGACGACGGGGGGCCGGTCATCCCGGTAATAGGTGATGCGAACTCGATGGCCTACGTGCTCCATCTGAGCCTCGGCGAGGATTTTATTTTGTCTCGGGTAGGGAAGACACCTCTTCGGCTGCGTCTCGTGGCGACGCTCTCCGATAGCATCTTTCAAGGCGAGCTTCTGAGCTCTGAAGAGAATTTCCTCGCGCACTTTCCGGAAGCGGACGGTTTTCGCTTTTTCCTCGTTGACACGCCGGCCGCAAGCGCGGACGAGGCCAAAACGCTTCTAGAGACCCGCCTCGCGGATTTCGGACTCGACGTTCAGAGCACGAGCGAAAAGCTCGCGGGCTACCATCGGGTGGAGAACACTTACTTGTCCACGTTCCAAACGCTAGGTGGGCTCGGGCTCGTTCTCGGAACGTTTGGGCTCGCGGCGGTACTGCTGCGCAACGTGCTCGAGCGGCGACGCGAGCTCGCGCTTCTACGGGCCGTGGGCTACGAAACCCGCCACTTCTCTCTTATGATCGCCGCTGAGAACGGTCTCCTTTTGTTCCTGGGCCTTCTGACCGGAAGTCTCGCAGCACTCGTAGCCATAGCACCCGCGCTCGTCTCCCGGGGAGGGAGCTTCGGCGGCGGTTTTTTGGGCGTGCTGCTCGGCGCCGTCATCGTGAGCGGGCTCGTGTCCTCGCTTCTCGCTGTGGCCGCGGTCTCTCGCACGCCGCTTCTCGCGAGCCTGCGCGCCGAATAGGCGTGTTGACCCCGCGGACGTCGAGAGTGATAATATCAAGGAAGCCATATCCTTTACCGAACCACGGACGAAACCATGTCCGAACCTATATCGACCGAGCTCCGCGAGTCGCTCCTCGGAGCCATCCAAAATTTCTTCGACAAGCAGCTTGCCCCAAAAGCCGAGGCGGACGCAGGTGCTACGCGACAACGGGTGACGGACCGGCAGCTCCAACTCGCTACCGCCGTCCTTCTTCTCGAGGTCGCGCGTTGTGATTTTGACTTGCGCGCCGACGAGCTCAACGCTGTCTCTGCCGGCGTGCGGAATATTCTCGGTCTAACGGAAGACGAGGCTTCCGCCGTCGTTCGTTTTGCCGAGGAAGAAGTGCGGCAGTCGAAGCGTATCCACGAGTTCACGAACCTCGTCGATAGAAACTACACGCTGAGCAGAAAAAGACCGTGGTCCAATACCTGTGGCAAGTCGCTTTCGCCGACGCACAGCTTCTGCCGAGCGAGGAATATCTCGTGCGCAAGATCTCCGAGCTACTTCACGTCCCGAAAGCGGACTTCCTCGACGCGAAAACCAAAGCGCGCGACGCCTTTCGCTAGCCACGACAAACTTGCGTCTTTCCGCGCGCCGCGCAAGACTTGGCGTGCGGAGGGGACGATGTTTCTGACCAAGAAGCTCACATTACCGACACCTGAAGAAGCTCTTCCGGGCCGCGACGAGCCCATGGCCGTACCGGACGCGCATTTCGTGAACGGGAATCCTTTGAAACCACCTTTTCCGGAAGGCTTCGAGACCGCGCTGTTCGGCTTTGGCTGTTTTTGGGGAGCCGAGAAAATTTTATGGGAGCTCGACGGCGTGCACACCACGGCTGTCGGCTATGCCGGCGGCTCCACCCCGAACCCGAGCTATCACGAAGTTTGCTCCGGACGAACGGGGCACAACGAGGTCGTCTTTGTCGTCTACGACCCGAGTGTGATCGGCTATGAAGAGCTCCTCAAAGTGTTTTGGGAGGCGCACGACCCGACGCAAGGCATGCGCCAGGGACACGATATCGGCACCCAATACCGCTCCGAGATCTATACGCATTCAGATGCGCAAGCCCAAGCGGCGGAAACTTCTCTCGCGACCTACCAAGAGCGGCTGAGCGCGGCGGGCTACGATCCCATCACAACCGAGGTTGTGCAGGCAGCCGCGTTCTACTACGCGGAAGACTACCACCAGCAATATCTCGCCAAGAATCCGGGAGGCTATTGCGGTCTCGGCGGAACCGGCGTCGCCTGTCCGACCAGTCTTTTGGTCGAATAGCGCAACGGTTCTTTTCGACTTTCTTCGCGGAGCCCTATGAACACCTATCTTTCACGTGGTGTTCCACGTTATTATCGCTCGGCGAAATAGTGTGTGACCATGTCTGAACCCAGTCCTTTAGATACGAAGCCGGCCGTTATTGTACCGATGGATATGTCCGTGGCCAAAAGAGTGCTCAAAGAGGCGAAATCGGTCCTCGATGATTTTGAAGTGGTGTTCTTCTTGCGACACGGCACATGCCTCGGGGCGGTCCGTGATGGCGCCTTCATCGACTGGGATGACGACCTAGACATCGGTTCGATCATCGGGTTGCACGGGCTCACAGAGGATTTGATTGCGCCCGTCGTAGCCGAATTTCGCAAACGCGGTTTCAACGCGATCGTCACGAAGGGTGACCTTTGGGTCAGCGTAGAACTGAGCAAGCTCGACACACCGCTCGACTGGACATGTTACCGCGTCGTCGAAGACAGCATCTACCAGTGGCCAATGGTCAAGATACCGGTCGAGCTGCATACAAATCTAAAGCCCATCCAATTCCTGGGCGTGCCGTTCAACGTTCCGAATCCCCCCGAGGAGTATCTTCGTCTGAAGTACGGGTCGGAGTGGATGCTCCCGAAAAGAATCGGCTTCGAACAAGACGTTCTGGACCTGATACCCGACGAACCAACTTCCAATTCTGGTGGGTTCATGCGCTTCGTACAGCGTTTCCTGCCGAGACGAAACACCGGGAGTTTTCAGGTTCTTGATTTCGACGGCTGCGTCGTCGTGGGAGCCGAAGCCGTGGTCGCGTCTACGACTGTCCTGTCCGGTCTCGTGCGGTCAACAACCGGTCAAGACGGCCAAACGCGCCTCGATCTTCGAGAAGCCAGCTCCTACGTTGTGATGATCCGGCACGGCGGTCACGAAGAGGTGCTTTACGGAGAGAAGCTCGAGCCCGGTATCGACTATGTCTACAGGCCAGATCCTGAAGTTGCATCAGGCAGGGTGCAAGTTCTAGCGACGTCCCCTCAGGCATCAAAGAAACTCTCCTGATTCTGGACGCCAATCAACTTAGGAGGTCTCGCGATTACAAAAGTGTATGTAGATATGGTGGCCGATCTATTTCACTACGGCCACGTGAATTTCCTACGCACGGCGCGTGAGCAGGGAGACTATCTTCTCGTGGGAGTCCACTCGGATGAGGTTGTGCGAAACTACAAGCGGGAGCCGATCCTTTCCATGGATGAGCGCGTCGCTTCGGTCGCCGGTTGCCAATACGTGGACGCAGTGGTTCCGGACGCACCACTGACAATAACCCGCGAGTGGATCGAGCAGCATGACATCGAACTGGTCGTGCACGGCGACGACTTTACCGAGGAGCAGCACAACCGCTTCTACGGGACGCCCATCGAAATGGGTATTTTCCGCACAGTCGCCTACACGCCCGGAATCTCCACCTCAGAGATCATCACGCGATGCAAGGCTTTCGACCCGTGAAACAGGGGACAAGATCGCACGTCCGCATATACCGGCCCATGCAGATCGTCGGCATAGTCGTCGTGGCCATCGGTGCGCTAGGGTCGTTCGGTTCACTCTGGGCGTCGAGAATCTTGCGGTTACTTCCCATCAACGCGATCGGAGGAGTCATCGAGCTTATTGTGCCTTTGTTCCCAATTTTCCTTATGGCCTTTGGTGCATTTCTAATCACCAAATCCTGGCAGCGCTAAGGGCCCTAAGTTCAACGGCCTCCGCCAACATGACCGCTAGTTGGACGCCAGTCCTTCGACTAGAGCGCGCGCTTCTTCGACTTGCGCGACCAGGTCGGAGAGAGCCTTGGAAACGACGGTGACGTAATATCGCGCCTCTTCCCAGGATTCTTCTTCCAGTCCTTCGCGGATACCTGGAATGGTCTTGACGCCGTAGCCCGTGTAGAAGCCCGGGGCGTAGACTTGGTGGCGGAACCACTCTCGCTCGGGGAGACCTTCGTCATGGGAGAGCCGCCGCTCCGACGTGTAGAGAAGCTGGTTCAACCGCTCGAGCTCGGGTTGTGACTGCACAGCGCTCGAGCTCATCGTGGAAAGCTTCTCGAGTGCGCGCTCGTACGCTTCGCCGGCTTCGCTCAGCTTCGCGAGCGCGGCTTCCACCGGAGCGAGGTCGATCTCGGGCGCGTTCTCACGCTTTGTGTGCTCTTCCTGAATTTCTTCGACGTAGCGGCTCATCGTGTCGGCGAGGTCGGTGAAGTTGAAGGGAAGCACGGTGGCGTTCGCGAGCCGCATGATCGTAGTGCCGATGGTTTGCGACAAGGCGCGGCCAAAAACGAACGACCCGTCAGAGAAGCGTGTATACCAATCGAACGAGTCGTAGTTCGAATGGTAGATGCCGCCCGGGCTGTCGCCGCCGAAGCCGAGGTTCAACGAGGCCATCGTCAAGTGGTCCAGAAATACAGTGTAGTCGGAGCCAGAGCCGAGCGCGCTGATCCGAAGATCGTCGCTCTGCTCGATTTCCTCGCGGTCTTCGTCGTTATCGGCGGTCTCGATCCGCCTTCGCCGCGCCGCCTCCCAAACACTGACCCCACGCTCGGGGTCGGGGATGTCGCGGATGACATCGTTGACGAGCTCTTGGAGCGTATGGCTTCCGGACATCCTGAGCCAGCCTTTGCCGTTGCTATCGCTATTGATGTAGACGACCCCTTTCTCGGTGAGCTCTTCTTTGTGCGTCTCTGCCCACTCCGTCGAGCCAAGCAGCCCCCACTCTTCGCCGTCCCAAGATGCGAAGATGATCGTGCGCTTCGGCTTCCATCCTTGCTTCATCAGCTCGGCGAATGAGCGCGCCGTTTCCATCAACGCCACGTTGCCGCTCGTCGGGTCCGAGGCGCCGTTGTTCCAGCCGTCGTGATGGTTCCCATGGACGATCCACTGGTCCGGATAAACGCTGCCCTCGATGCGGGCGATCACATTGTAGAGCGGGCGGCTCTTCCACTCGATCGCGAGCTTCACGCGTACCTTCGCGGGCCCCGGACCGATGTGGTAGGTGATGGGAAGCGCGCCTCGCCAGTCCTCGGGCGCGACTTCGCCGCGCAGGTTCCTCAACAAAGGAAGGGCGTCGCCATAGGAAATGGGAAGTACGGGGATCTTGACGAGCGTCTTCGCTTCGCTAATCTCGAGTCGGGCCTGATCCGTCTTGGCGCCGAAGCCCGGGCTCAGCGGATCACCGGGATGAACGGGCATATCCATGATGCTGCCGCGTTGTACGCCGTGCTCGGGGCGATAAGGCCCGTCCGGATAAGTTAGCCCCTGGTAGTAGCCGTCATCGCGAGGGTCGGAATAGATGAGACAGGCGATGGCGCCATGGGTTTGCGCAAGCTTGGCTTTGATGCCGCGCCAGCTCTGGCCGTAGCGGGCGATGACGATCTTGCCTTGTACGCTGAGGCCTTTGGACTCTAGCGTTTCGTAATCCTCCGGGATCCCGTAATTCACGTAGATGAGCTGACCGGTGACATCTCCATCGGCCGCGTAAGCGTTGTAGGTGGGAAGCGATCCGTCATCCGCTGAGTCTTTATCGTTCAAAACAGGCGGCTCACGAAGAAGGAGCACGTAGTTTTCCGGCTCGAGAAGCTCGACGTGACGCTCTGTCGGGAGCGGCATCAGCGCTTGCGTTTCCTCGATCCAGGCGTTGAGACCCCATGACTTGAACTGCACGAGGATGTACTCGGCGACTTTCTTGCTGCCAGGCAAGCCCGCGATGTGCGGCTCTTCAGTAATGATGCGCATGTACTTGCGAAGATTGGCGGGCTCTGGAATCGCTCGAAAGTTTTCTTCCCATTCCCGTTGAGTGTCGACCTCGTCTTCGAGAAAGCCTTTGAGATTTGATTCTTGCGCCGATTGGAGAGGCGAAGCCCCTCCCAGGACGATGAGGGCCAGGCTCAGGATCGCTCCCGTCAGAATATGGGACATGCGCTTTCAGCTCCTTTTGTGTGCCGAGTCTATGCCTCGGAGTAAATCCACTACATCCGAGAGTCCTTGCTGCTCGGCGAGGGTTGTGAGTCGTTTGGCTTCGGCGGGTTCTAGCGTCGCGTTTCGCCGTAAGAGTGTTTCGATGAGATCGGAATGAGCATTTTTCGCCGCGATCGTCAGTGGCGTCCGCTCGCGCGCATCGACAACGTTGACGTCAGCGCCCGCGTCGGCAAGTCGCTCGACGAGAGCCGTGCGACCTTCTTCCGCGGCCTTGAGGAGCGCCGTCTCGCCTTGCTGTGTTTTGACGTCGACCGCGGCGCCTCGGGTCAGAAGAAGCTCGACCAGCTCCTCGTACCCGCCATGGGCCGCTGCGATGAGCGCCGTGGTTCCATTCTCAGCTTGTGCATCAACACGTGCGCCACGCTCGAGGAGCAAGCGCGCCAGCTCGATGTGGCCTCCCGTCGCCGACAAGATCAGTCCGTCGCGGCCGAGAAGGTCGACCTGGTCGGGTTCGGCGCCGTGGCTCAGCATCGTCTCTACAAGATCGAGATGCCCATACATCGCGCTCCGCAAAAACGGGCTGAGCCCATGTCGGTCTTTCGCAAGCGGCTCGGCTCCCGCTTCGAGCAAGAGGTCGACGACGGCGCGGTTTCCCACCGAGGCCGCCGTCATCAACGCAGTCGTGCGGTCCTCCCGCGAAGCATTTACGTCGGCCCCAGACACGGTAATGAGCCGCTGCAGAAGCTCGACATTGCCCGCCTCCGAAGCGAGCATCAACGCCGTCGTTCCGTCGGCGTCGCGTAGGTCGACCTCGACCCCGAGCTCGAGCAAGAGGTTCACGATCACGTCTTGCCTTTCGCGCAGAGCCAGTGTCAGGGCCGTGCGGCCGTCATCGTTGAGCGCCGCCACGTTCGCGCCCGCCAGAACGAGTGCGCGGACCGCTTCACCTCGTCCGTGCTGGCAGGCGATCATGAGAAGAGTCGTCGATTTGCGGTCCTTTGCGTCAATGTCGCCGCCGTTATCGAGTAGACAGCGTAGAACGCTCGCGTGCCCGCCGAAGGCAGCGGAGCCCATCGGGGTCACGCCGAGCGGGTTACGGGCGTTAGGATCGGCGCCAGCATTAACGAGCTTTCGCACAATGTCGACGTGGCCCTCTTGTGCGGCAAGCATCAGAGGGGTCGCTTGGGCGCGGCCGCGCTCGTCAATATCTATACCCTCGCTCAACCGCTTCGACACGGCATCGAGGTCCCCCACATGGGAAGCCTCGTGGAGGGTTGGCTCGCGCGAGCCGCGCTTGAAAAAACCGAGTATTAGGAAACCCATCGCTGTTCCGAACGGGAGTTTATCGCGAACCGACAGGGCGCGCCTCCCGAAAGTCCTCTTTCCGGAGACCGTGGCGCTTCATCATTGCGTAAAGCGTCCGTTCGTTGAGCCCCGCACGTTTGGCGGTCTGGCCAATACGCCCCCGGGTCTCGACGCGCAGCCGCAGGAGGTAGTCGCGCTCGAAGGCTTTTAGAAACTCCTCGCGGGCGAGCGAGTACGGCTTTGTCAGGAAAGACTCTCATTGGGGCTCCGTGGCCTCTCGCGTGCGGGGCTCGGGCTGGTTGGCGACCGTCCAGCTATCACCGCCGCGCAGGCCGGCGAGACGGATCTGTTTTCCAGGCGCGAGCAGCACGGCACGCTCGATCACGTTGATGAGCTCGCGCACGTTTCCCCGCCACTTGTGGCGCCAGAGGGCCTCCATCGCCTCGGGAAGAAACCCTGTGACATGTCTTCCTAACCCGCGGGGCGAGCGTTCGAGAAAAGCATGGGCGAGGTCGAGAATGTCCTCTAGCCGCTCACGCAGTGGCGGCACCGTCAGTGTCACGACCGCGAGCCGATAATAAAGGTCAGGTCGAAAGAGCTTCGCTTCCATCTCTTGTTTCAGGTTGCGGTTCGTCGCTGCTACGATCTGCACATCGACTTCGACGGGACTCTCGCTGCCGACGCGGCGGATATTTCGGTCTTCGAGTGCCCGCAGAAGCTTTACCTGGAGGTGAAGCGGCATTTAGCCAATCTCGTCCAGGAAAATCGTTCCGTGATGGGCGAGCTCGAAATAGCCACGGCGTGAGCGCGTTGCACCCGTGAACGCCCCTTCTTCGTGGCCGAACAGCTCGCTCTCTAGAAGCGCTTCAGGGAGGACGCCGCAATTGACGGTGATGAAGGGTCCCGCCCTTCGCCTGCTCTCCGCGTGGATGGAGCGGGCGAGGCGTTCTTTGCCAACGCCCGTCTCGCCAAGAATGAGGAGAGCGCTATCGCCTTTGACGACGCGCCGAGCCATCTGCAGGAAGCGCTGCATGGTCGGGCTCGCGCTCACGAACTCGTCGAACGTGGAGCGTTTCTCCGCACGCTCCGCGCCGAGACGCTCCAGAACTTCGTCACCTTGACGTTTTGCCAGCGATACCAGCGCGCGGCCCAGGACACTGTCTTCGAGGCTGAGCCCGAGTACAGCGAGTGCTCCCGAAGTCAAGAGCTCGGCGCGCTCCTTAAGGTTGTCGTCCTGCACAAGAACGATGACGCCGGGATGCTCCGGCAGAGCCTGTACAGAGCCCAGAAACTCACGAGGTGAGCCCGGGAGCAAATTGCGGTGCACAACCAAAAGATCGAAATCGTCACGGGTGAGTTTTTCCCAGACGTCGTCGAGGCTGCCAGCGCCCAATGGACCATTCGAGCCATCCCGAAGGAGCTCTCCGATACGGGATCGTGTCTCTTGGTCCTGGACGGCCAATAGTATTCGGGTCAACATAACGATGCTCCTCACAATCAGCAATATAGACCCGACTCAACCAGGTATCAACCACCGATTTGATCCGCCGTGCTTTTCCAGGTATTTAGTTTCAACACTTTACACGTAGTCAGCTGTGGCACTTTTCTTGCTCATGAAAGCGATCGGAGGCAACGCAATGACGAACCAATTTACAAACGCAGCTCGTGGCGGAACGCAAACCCTTACGTCCTGTGCACGTCGCGGCGACGCGACAAGCCCGTGAAGATCATCAAACCGTTCTCGCTCGAAGGAGAGCTCATCGACGCCGGTACGCTGCCGATGCGCCGCGTCCGTTAAGCGCGCCTAGGCGAACAATGCCGGCTCCCCACCGGTGTGAAGGTAGACGATCGTGTCCTGGGCGCCGAGACGCCCGGACGCGATCTCGGCGATGAGCCCCGCCATCGTCTTTCCCGTATAAGTCGGATCGAGAAACAAGCCCTCGGTTTGCGCGAGGAGCCGGATCGCTTCGTGACCTTCTTTTGTCGCGACACCGTATCCGGGGCCGATGAAACCGTCCCGCACCAAAATCGCATCCTCCGCCACGTCGATGGTATGGCCGACATTCCGAGCAGCGAGAATGGCAAAACGCTCAATGCGCCGCCTGCATTCGGTGACGGGCCGGCTGACCGTAATCCCGAGGATACGATAGGACTCTCGATAGATTTCGGCTCCAGCCACGAGCCCGGCATGCGTCCCGCAGGCGCCCGTCGTAACGACCAACCACGTGGGAGAGAGTTTACGCAATAGAAGCTGCTCGCGCAGCTCGCGCACGCACTCGATGTAACCGACGGCCCCGAGCTCGCTCGTACCGCCCCTCGGGATGACATAAGGCCTTCGACCGGCGCGGCGAAGCTCGTCCGCGACCTCTTCGATGCGTATGTCTACGACGGCGCGATCGGGGTCTCCGGTGAACCGCAGCTCCACGTCTAAAAGCTCGTCGAGAAGTAGGTTGCCGCGAGATTCGGCGGGGCGGTCGTCGTGTAACACCGCGATAATGTCGAGCCCAGCAGCCCTAGCGGCGGCTGCGCTCGCGCGCACGTGATTGGATTGCGGGCCCGCGCCCGTGACGATCACGTCAGCATCCTCCGCGAGCGCGTCAGCGATGAAGAACTCGAGGCCGCGGATCTTGTTCCCACCGAAACCGAACCCCGTGAGGTCGTCACGTTTGATGAGAATGCGTGGCCCAGCCAGCTTCTTCGTCAGATGGGGCGCTTCGACGAGCGGCGTCGGGAAGATCCCGAGATGGTAGCGTTTCGGTAGCGTCACGTCACCTGGCATGTCTCTCATGAAATGTGACGCATCTTACTTTATAACCCAAATGGGCTAATAGCGTTTCCTGTCCCTGTCGAGGAGATGCCCGCTGGCCTCTGTTTAACAACCACTTACAGGGTTTTGTGTTTGTCGGTGCCAATCTGGCTCTCTTCACACACCTGCCGAACTGAAAACGAACAACTGTAGCCTGTTTGGGTAATGTCAGGCTCAGCTCGGATCGCCTACGCGCGGAATACAGCCGAGTATTTCGAGGGCAAGGGATGCTTGACGATGGGCTCCGGTCTTGGCTTGAACTTGCTTGAGGTGCAAACGCACCGTATGAAGGCTAAGGTCAAGCCGGTCAGCAATGGTCTCGAGGGTGAGTCCGGACATGAAGAAAGACGCGACGCGAGCTTGGGCGGGGGTGATCCCGAGAGCGTCCCGGAGAAGTTGCGGCGCTATGGCTCTCGGAGTGCGGCCTTTCGTGATGAAAATCAAAGCCTGAGTCGAGCCGACCCCGTGAACCCAGAGCGTGCAGCCGGAGTCGAGCTCCTTGCCGCGAAGGCCTCTGCTACCGGTGGTCGCCTGTTTTAGGTTGCGCCGAAACGCGATGTCGTCTCCGTCGACGGTCAAGTGGAGTCTTCCGGTATCTTCTACAATCCCGTAATCGCCGTTCAAATAGTGCAAGCCGGCACGATTCCGGTTCAGAACCTGTGCACTCGCGTCGTCAATGAAGACGGCATCGGAGAGCTCGTCGAGGCAGGTTTTCAAGGCATCCCGCTCATCTGCGAGCTTCTGTGTGCGGAAAAACATGGCAAGCGCGCGCTTTAGATGCGGCAGGACGACGCGCAAGAGGAAATGGGCGTGGTCTAGAGGCGCTTCGGCCCCTTTGAAAACCGAGATGCCGGCCGCGGGCCAGCCCTGGGCGCCGCTCGATTCTCGAGCGACCGCGAGCCGGAGCTGAGACCACTCGTCCACGAACTCCTTGCCGACATAGGCAAGGATGAAGCTGTGCTGCGTGAGAGCGCCGTTCTTGAAAACGTTTCCAGGGTTGACGGTTGTAAACCCTGTGCTCGGGTTGTCCAAACTGACGTATCGAGCAGGGCCGTGGCCACGGATGACGAGGGTCCACCCTTCGCCTAGAAGGCTCGACCGAAGCTCGGCGAAAAACTTGGTCCAATCAACGAACTCGCACGCGGCGTCGTAGGCGAGCGTGATGAGCTCCGATTCAGCTGCACGACGCCTCGGGTCTTTGATATCTTGCTGCGGTTGCAAGGTGCTCATCGCAGCAGCCTCCCTCAAGAGAAGGACGGACCGAGACGTTGAATTCTACGAAAAAAACAAATTAATTCAGCAATCGGAGCTCGATGCCGCCGTGAACCATTCGAGGCGTTCCGATGATCTCGAGTGGGTCGGCCCGGACCGCATAGTCCTCGTCTAAGGCGTTCTCAATCGCGAGGTAAATATTCAGCCTGGAGGTGACTGGTAGTCGCACGGACAGGTCCAGCACGGCGAATGTCGACAGCACGATCTCGTTCAGGTCGTCCTCGAAAGCATCGCCCACCATACGCACGTCCATGGTGAACTGAAGAGGACCTTCGTAGCCGAGCCCGAAATTGCCCTGGTTCTTCGCTGCTTGGGGCAAGCGGCGATCGGTATCGTTATTCTTGGCATTCGAGAAAAGGTAGCTCGCGCGAAGGCTCCAATTCTTGGGGAGGGAATAAGAGACCGCGGCCTCGAAACCGGCAATCGTGGCGCTGCCAAGGTTTTGGCGCTGACGTTGGATGGCGCCCGGTGACAGGTCGACGCAAAGGGGGAGATTCGATGGCTCCGTGCACAGCGTCACGTTCGCGATGGGGTCCTGGAACAAGTTGTAGAAAGCGTTCAGCCGCACCAAAACGTCACGGCTCGGGTATAGATCGACGCCGCCTTCCACACCCCAGAGATATTCTTCGTTGAGGCTGTTGTTCGGGGCCGTGAGGATGTTTCCCACGCGGAAAGGCCGGTAGAGCTCGTTCAGCGACGGGGCGCGGAAACCGCGATAGATCGAAGCGCGAACGGTAGCATTGTCGAGACCGCCATAAGTGAGCCCGAGCCGCGGATTGAACGTCCCCTTTGTGGCTGCATTCTGCCACAGGTCGAAACGGCCTCCGACCAGAAGCTCGAACTCCTCCCTGAAGGTGAAGGTGTACTGCATAAAGGCGCCAAAGAAATTCTGGGTCCGCTCGTCGTTGTCCACTTCCTCGTCCGGATCCCAGCTGACGTAGCGCCAATCGATGCCCCACTGAATGCCGCGATCGGTCCGCATCGAGAAGGAGCTTCCGAGACCGACGGAAGGGAAGATGTTCTCTCCGAACGGGATCTCCCTGTTGCGGCCCGGCAGGATTTTGGAGAACGAGCTGGCAAGCTGCTGTTTCTGCCCATAGAAATTGAAGCTCCACCTGTCGGCGTCGTAGCCCGTATCGACGAGATAGATGTGCGAGTTGTTCACTTGGGAGCGGGTGCCGTTGCTGCGCTCCTCGTCGTAGAGATTCACTCCGACGTGGAAGTCTCGGTACTCGAGCCGACCGATGAATGTCTGAAACTGCGTTTTGGCGGGAACATCGACAATGCCGCGATCTCGCTCGCGCACGGGGATGTAGCCATCGGTGTCGAACACGCGGCCGGAAGCGATCCAGGACAAGTCGCCGGACTGATCGGAGGCAAAGATATCAGCGTCGTAAGTGCCGCGGTTGCCGTACTGGAGGCGGGCATCGAATGTACGGTCCTGTACGGGGCGGGGAACGAGTTGGATGGTGCCCGCGAGGGCTGAGCTTCCGTAAAGCTGGCTCGTCGCCCCTCGCGCCACCTCGGCCTGCTCAATGGATGACATGGGGAGGCGGTTCCAATAGACCCAATTGCCGAAGGGATCGTTGAGCGGGAGCCCGTTCCAAAGCACGAGGCTTCGGCTCGCCCCGCTCGGTCCTATGCCTCGGAGGGACACGCCTTGCGTCGTCGGATGAGAGAAAAGACTCGACGATCGGCGGAACAAGCTGAACCCGGGCACCCGGCGAAGAGTATCGTCGATAACCAAGGCCGGAGAGCGCGCGAGGTCTTCGGCTGCTATCGACGTCACTAGCACTGGCGAGTCGATGAGCTTTTCCACGAACCCCGTCGCCGTGACGACCACGCTCTCCTGATATGTAAGAGGCTCTTCCGTTTGGGATTCAGCCGTCTGTTCCGTCTGTTCCTGATCTTCCTGCTCTTGAGCGTTAGCGGCCGTGGTGAGCACGGCGCCGAGAAGCAAAGTCTTGAACATTAGTCGTTTTTACCCTCAATTTGGATGGCAAAGTGGCCAGAGAATACCACGAAACAATAACGTACAATGCTCACCTGGGAGGAACCAATGACGTCAGCCATTTTGACACTCTCGCTCGTTGCGCTTCTCGCCGGCCCGAGCCAAACCGCCGCGCCCGAAGGAACCCGCTACGCCAAAGCCCTGGACCGCAGTTACGGGGCCGCCATCGACCAGGCGCGGCAAGTGATCGACGCGCGGCTCGATGAATATCCGGGGCTTTCCGTCGCCGTCGGTATGAACGGTCATATCGTCTGGGCGCAGGGGTTCGGTTGGGCCGACATAGAAGGCCGGGTCAGCGCGCGGCCCGCGTCGCGGTTTCGCGTCGGAAGCGTGGCCAAGCCGATGACGACGGCTCTGCTAGCTCTCCTCTATGAAGAAGGGAAGATCGGCCTCGACGCTCATATCCAGCTTTACGTGCCGGGCTTCCCCGAGAAGAGGCATCCGATCACGACGCGTCAGCTCGCGGGGCATCTCGCCGGTATCCGGCACTACAACGGAGATGAGTTCTTGATCTCCCGGCGTTACGCATCCATCCTCGCGGGCCTCGAGATCTTCGACGACGATCCTCTCCTTTTCGAGCCGGAGACCGACTACTCGTACTCGACCTATGGCTGGAACTTGATAAGCGCCGTCATCGAGGGCGCTGTCGATGGAGATTTCCTGGAGTTGATGGACGAACGCGTCTTCTACCCTCTGGAGATGCGAAGCACCGAAGCCGACCAAAACCGCTTGATCGTGATGGACCGCGTGCGACCGTACATCCGCAACAACAAGGGGCAGTTCGAGAACGCGCCCTACGTCGATAACAGCTACAAATGGGCCGGAGGAGGCTTCGTCTCCACCGCCGAGGATCTCGTCCGCTTCGGCATGGCTCATTTGAACCCCGGCTTCTTGAAACCGGAAACCGTGAAACTGCTCTGGACTTCCCAAATAACCCGCGACGGAAAGGAGACCGGCTACGGCATTGGCTGGCGCCTGGGACGAGACAAGAAGGGCCGCCGAGTCATAGGCCACGGAGGTGGCTCTGTAGGCGGCACAACCCGCCTATCGATCTACCCAGAACAAGGCTTGGTCATCGCAATAATCAGCAACATGTCGAATGCCTCCCAATTCGACACCGAAGAAATCGCCGACCAATTTTTAGCCAGGTAAACCTGAAAGCGTTTTGAACCGCGGAGGACGCAGAGGAAAATCCAGGATTTCGTTGAATCTGAGGCTAAGGATAGCTTTTCTTCTCCGCGTACTCTGCGCCTCTGCGGTGAGATCTTCCTACCCCGAAACGTGACCAAAATTCTCGTTTCTGACGGGTTAGAGCCTAGGGCCCCGATAGAGGAAGCCAACTCCTAATCGCGGTTTTGCACGAACTGCCACCCGAACCGTCCCTTGATACACAAGTGTCCGTTCGTCACGTCGTGGTCTTGTGGTGAGGTGACGCGAACGATCTCGTTGTCCTGTACGTGGAGCTCGAGGTTGCAACCGACCCCGCAATACGAGCACACGGTGCGGGTGACGGCTTGCTTCGCCTCGTCCCAGGTGCCCGCTTCGCGGTGGTCGTGCTCCACTTTGAACATCAGAGCGCCGGTCGGACAGACGGCGATGCAGTTGCCGCAATACACACAGGCGGAGTCGTCGAGCAGGGTATCGAACTCCGTCGAGATGCGCGCATCGAAGCCGCGACCCGCCACGGCGATGGCAAACGTGTTCTGGGCGTCGGTGCCGCATGCCTCCACACATTTGTAGCAGAGGATGCAGCGGCTGTAGTCGCGCACATACATCTCGTCGTGGATCTTCACGGGCTGCACGACCGTTTCGGCGAGCTCGTCCGTGGGCGCGTGATGGTGTCCCGTGTGCCGGGAGTCGCGATCGCCCGCCTCAGTCGGCGGGGCGGGTGTGCCGAAGCGCTCGGGCTTCGCGTCGTAGCGCTCCATGAAGCCTTGGACCTCGTCGGTGGCGAGTGACATGTCGACGGAGGAGGCGAGAAGCTCGAGAACAAGCTTCCGGCTGTGGCGCACGCGCTCGCTGTCCGTCTTTACTTTCATGCCCGGCTCGGCCTGGCGCGAACAGGCCGGAACGAGGATTCGCGAGCCTTCGAGCTCGACCACGCAAACGCGGCACGCGTTGACCGGCGTCAAATTCTCGAGATAGCAGAGCGTCGGGGTCTCGACGCCTTTTTGGCGGCACGCGTCGAGAAGCGTCGCCCCTTCGGTTATGGAGACGGCGTCACCGTCGATTTCGATTTCTACGAGCCGTTCACTCATGCGCCATCCTTGGGTGCCAAAAGATTCCTTGAAAGAGCCGATTGCACCGCGCTCGCCGCGGTATGGCCCAGGCCGCAAATCGAAGCGTCGCGCATGACCTGCGCGAGCTCGTCAATGAGCTCGACTTCGCCGTTCTGGCGCCCGCCGTTTTTGGTAATGCGGTGAAGCGCTTCCTCGACGCGGACGGTCCCGACACGGCACGGAACGCATTGGCCACACGATTCGTCACGGAAAAACTCCGCGATCCGCAAAAGGATGTCGGTGAGGTTCGCTTTCTCACCGAACACCATGACAACACCCGAGCCGAGGGATGCGCCGATCTCGCGCGTGCCTTCGAAAGTCAGCGGCACGTCGATCTCGTCGGCGCCAATGAAAGTACCGGCCGCGCCACCGAGAAGAATGGACTGAATGTTCTTCGTGCCGCCCGCTTTTTCGAGAAGCTCCCTAAGCGTCGTCCCGAAAAGCACTTCATAGAGCCCCGGCGTCGCGACGTCGCCGGAGACACAGAAGAGCTTCGGGCCTGTCGAGCCTTTCGAGCCGATCGACGCGAAGCGCGGACCGCCATCGCTCACGATGTCGAGCACGTTGACGAGCGTCTCTACGTTATTGACGACCGTCGGCTTTCCAAAGAGTCCCACTTGTGTCGGGAACGGTGGCTTGTTGCGGGGCTCGCCGCGAAAACCTTCGATCGAGTTGAAGAGCGCTGTCTCCTCACCGCAAATATAGGCGCCGGCCCCACACCGGATCTCGAGCTCGACGCGAAACCCATCTCCCATCACGTCCTCGCCGAGAAAACCACGTCGTGTCGCGGTATCGATCGCGTTTTGCAGGCGACGGGTAGCGTGATGATATTCGCCGCGTATATAGATATAGCCTCGCTCCGAGCCGGTCGCGAAGCAAGCGATTGTCATCGCTTCGACGATCGCGAATGGGTCCTCTTCCATTAACACGCGGTCTTTGAACGTCCCGGGCTCCGACTCGTCCGCATTGCAGACGACGTAGTGCGGGCGCACGGGCGTTTTGGCAACCGCGTCCCACTTGATGCCCATCGGGAAGGCGGCGCCGCCCCGCCCCCGAAGCCCCGAATCTTTGATCTCCCGGATGATGCCGTCGGAACCGAGGCTTATCGCCCGCCTGAGTGCTACGTAGCCGCCGTGCTCCCGATACTCGTCGAGACTCGTGGGGTCAGCGACGCCGATGCGGCGAAGAATCCGCAACCCCTCTTCACGAGGCTCGGCCGTTTGAGGCGTTGACGGTGCCGGCGTCGGGCGCTCGCTGCCACCTTCGAGACCTTGCCGCACGCCGTCCGCCGTGGCCGCGGTGAGAACCCAATCTTCGTCGCCCGCGAGCTGAAACATCACCGCGGGGCCGCGCTCGCATTGGCCTAGACACGGGCTTCGGTGCCATGAGTCCGCTTCGAGGGTTTTCTCGAGCGTCGCGCAGAGCTCGTCCGCACCCACGAGCTTGCAAGCGATGTCGTCGCAGACATGCGCCACGCGCGGGGGACGCTTCTCAGTGGCGAGGAGCGAGTAGAATGTCGCCACACCGTAAGCTTCCGCCGGCGGAACCGTGAGGCGCCGGCAGATGTAGTTCAAAGCACCTTGGCTAATCCAGCCGATGTCGCCTTGTAGAGCATGCAACGCTGGGAGCAGAAGATGCCGGCGCGACTCGGCGGCTTGCCATCCGCCGCGTATGATGTGCTCTTCGAGCGCCTCACCAGGCTCGTCGGGCTCGGTGGGTGGGCCGAGCAAGTTGTCAAGTGCCGCACGCTCCTCGTCCGTAGGAGCGGTGTCCAGGAAGTGAAGGTCCATGAAGGGTTCCCCTAGTGCACTATGTAGCGTCGATGCGAATCGCGGTGGCTTTGAACTCCGAAGTACCCGATTTGGGATCCCACGCCTCGATGGTGAGCTGGTTGACGTCGACTTCGTCCGGAAAATGAAGAGTGAGGAATGCAAGTCCCGGCCTCAAGTTCGCGTCGAACCGCACCGGTGCTTCGATCGAGCCGCGACGCGAGGTGATCTTGACGTTCTGACCTTCGTGGACGCCGTAACGCTCCGCGTCCATGGGCGCGAGATCGAGCGTCTCGCGATTACGGATAGGGGAGTCGAAGCTTCCGGTCTGGACACCCGTATTGTAAGAGTCGAGCCGCCGGCCCGTGGTGAGACGGAGCGGAAACTCGTCGGTCAGCTTGTCGACCGGCGGGACGTGCTCGACGACCGAGAAAGGCGCCAGACGTCCACCGGCGGGGCGTTCCCAAAGTCGGCCATGCAGGAACGGGCTTCCGGGATGGTTCTTGTCCGGGCACGGCCATTGCAATCCCCCGAGCTCTTCGAGGCGCGCATAACTCATGCCCGCGTGGAGCGGCGAGAGGCTTCGAAGCTCATCCCAGGCCTCTTCGGCTGTCGGCACGGACCAATCATGACCCATCGCTTGCGCAAGCCGGCAGATGATCTCGATATCGTCTTTCGCCTCGCCCGGCGGGTCGAGCGCCTTGCGCACCCGTTGGACGCGCCGCTCACTGCTCGTCACCGTGCCCTCGGACTCCGCCCAAGACGCGGCCGCCGGGAACACCACATCGGCGAGCTCGGCCGTCTTGGTGAGAAAGAGGTCCTGCACGACGAAGTGCTCGAGGCCTTCAAGAACTTTTATCGCATGAGATACATCCGCTTCCGACTGCGCTGGGTTCTCGCCAATCACGTAGAGCGACGTGAGCTCTCCGCGCGCCATGGCCTCGAACATGAGCGAGAGGTGCAGCCCGCTCTTGTCGGGGAGACGCGTGCCCCACACTTTTTCGAACTTCGCGCGGGACTCCGGGTTCTCGACATCTTGGAAGCCGGGGAACTTGTTCGGGAGCGAGCCCATGTCGCCTCCGCCCTGTACGTTGTTCTGGCCGCGGATGGGCACGACCCCGGAGCCCCAGCGGCCCACATGGCCCGTGAGAAGCGCGAGGTTGATGAGCGCGCACACATTGTCGGTGGCGGTGTAATGCTCGGTGATGCCGAGCGTCCAGCAGAGCTGCGCGCGGTCCGCTTTCGCGTAGCTATGCGCGAGCTCGCGGATGCTTTCCCTGGGAAGGGACGTGATGTCTTCGGCATATTGGAGCGTATAAGACTCGACCGAAGCCTCGTAGGCTTCGAAATCGGTCGTCGCGTTCTCGATAAAGGCTCGATGCGTGAGACCGGATTTGATGATCTCGCGGGCGACCGCGTTCGCGAGGGCGATATCGGTGCCGACATCGAGACCCAACCAGAGATCGGCCCACTGCGCTGAGCTCGTCCGCCGTGGATCGACCGTATACAGCTTTGCGCCGTTATGAATACCCTTCAAGATATGGTGGAAGAAGATAGGGTGCGCGTCGCGGGCGTTCGAGCCCCACAGGATGATGACATCCGTTTCTTCGAGCTCACGGTACGAGCTCGTACCCCCGCCCGCTCCGAAAACTTTCGCCAGACCGGCGACGCTGGGAGCGTGTCACGTACGGTTGCAGCTATCGATATTGTTACTGCCCATGACGACGCGCGCGAACTTCTCGGCCGTGAAGTTCATCTCGTTGGTCGACTTGGAGCAGCTGAAAAGCCCGAAGGACGTTCCGCGGCGGTCTTTGAAGCCCGCGGCGGCGCGCTCGAGCGCCTCCCCCCAGCTCGCGCGACGGAGAGACCCGTTCTCGCGAACCATTGGATAGGTCAAACGTTTGTAACTTTTTCGCATGCCTTGCCTCGCGGAAGAGTTTATCACGTAGGATAGTCCATGCTGATTCGCCCGACACTCGCAGCGTGCGCGGCCTGCTCGGCGTACTCTCTTGCGCGCCGGAGGACCCTGAGCCTTTCGTTCTGTTTATCGGCCTCGACGGAGCGAGCCTCGACATCGTGGACGACCTGCGCGCCGAGGGACGGCTTTCGACCTTCGACCGGCTGATCCGTACCGGCATCTCAGGCCCGCTCCAGTCCTGGGCGTCGAAGCCGATCATGAGCGAGAACTTGCGCCGCGGCTTCTGGTCGCCGATCGTGTGGACCTCGATCGCAACGGGTAAGATTCCCGAAAAGCACGGCGTGCGCGATTTCGTCTTGCCCATCCCCGGAACGTCCGTGACGTGGATGGGCGCCGACGAAGACCCTGCCAGCGCTACGATGACGATCCCGGAGCTGCACGGACGGACACCTTTCACTCTCACGATGCGGATGCACTCTTTCGCCCGCGCCGGCGCTCAGGCGGTGCAGGTCCTTTGGAACGGCGAGCACGTAGACACGGTCCGGATCGAGGACACGTGGCAGGAAATCGCGGTAGAGGTGACCTCAGCGCCGGTGCGGAACACGATCGAGCTCGTTTTCGCCCGGCAAGCGCGGGCGAATGATGGGCGCAAGCTAGCCGTGGAGCTTTCGTGGGTCTCTGTCACCGACGGCTCCGGTGAGGAGATCTTTCATCTCGACCCGGTACTCCAACGCGAACAGCTCGGCGCCGGTTTCTACCCGCCGCGGGGACAGCTCACCGAGGTCCAGAGCCTACATTGGCGCGCGAAACCGTTTTGGAGCCTACTCGGAGATGCCGGAGTGCCGGTCGGGATCCTCGGCTATTGGGGCACGTGGCCCGCCTATCCGGTGAACGGGTTCATCATCTCGTCGCGAATGGGGATTCGCGAACAACGCGAGGGGAGCAGCCGTTTGAGCTGGCCGGAAGCGCTGGCCGAAGAGATTGCCCCCATGGCTCCCGACGCCATCGATCTCGCACCCACGTTCGAGCGTGTCCACGTCTCGGAGTGCGACCCGCCGCTCATCGAACAGCAGTCCGTCTTGAAGAAGATACTGATCCAGGACGAGTACTACGTGCGCGTGGCTCGTAAGCTCCTCCCGAAGATGGACTCCGGGATGTTCTCGATCTATCTGCGGTCCATCGATGTCGCCGGGCACCCGACGCTTCACTGGCGCCACGGACAGCCAATCCCGGAAGGATGCCCCGAATCGGTCCGCGACATCATGGACGAAACCTACATGCAGATCGATGACTGGCTCCAGGAAATCCTCGAAGCACTCCCGCGGCGTGCCACCGTCGTGATCGTTTCCGATCATGGGATGCAGCCTATCGAAGGCGGCGGCCATCACTCGCCTTTCGGCTTGTTCATCGCGCAAGGAGAAGGCCTGCGCCGCGGGGAGGTCTTCCACGGCTCGACCGTGCTCGACGTCGCGCCGACGATCCTTCACTTGCTCGGAGCGAGCGTGCCGCTCGACATGGACGGGAAGGTAATCGCACAAATCTTCGAAAGTAACTGGCTGGCACAATACGCGCCGCGCTACGCGGACATCGACACAACGCTCGACGTCAAGGATGGAGAGGATGGGTTTGAGACCGACGTAAGCGAAGAGGCGCTCGAGCAGCTGCGCGTGCTCGGCTACATCGAATGACAGCGAATCAAACGCTGGCTACCGGAGGCCAAAACCTTCCACAACGAGGTGCCGGTCGGCTGAGACGCGCCCCACGACTTCCTCCTTGCCGTTCGGCCAGCGGACAGTAACGTTCTCGATGGCGTCCAGGGCTCCGGTGCCGATGTGGATGTCGAGCGTTCCCTGGGACAGGTAGCTGATGCCGGTCTTGACCTCACGTATGACGGTTTTTTCGCCGATAGTCGCCGTGACCCTAGCGCCGACGGCCTCGCGGTTCGATTCTCGTCCCACGAGGCGGAAGGTTACGGCGTTGCCTTCATTGCCTCCGTCGTTTCGCAGCAGTAGGGCCGACTGCCCGCATCGGGTTACGAGCACGTCGAGGTCACCGTCGTTGTCGAAATCGCCCGGGGCGGCGCCGCGAGCAACGTTTTCCCGTCCAACCGCCTCACCCAAGCTCGCTCCCACCTCCATGAAAACACCACCGCCGGTGTTGCGGAAGACGAAATCGCGTTGCTCGTATGTCGAGATGCTGCCCAACTGCTGGATATTGTCGATGATGTGCCCGTTCGCGACGAAGATGTCGAGTAGGCCGTCATTGTCATAGTCGAAAAAGAACGTTCCGAAACCGACGAAGTTGAGCGACGCTTCGGCAACCCTCGCGTCGTAGGAGACGTCGAAGAAAATGCCGGAGCTCGTGCCGGAATAAAGCGCGTTGTACTCGAAGTCGAGGTTAGTGACGGTGAGATCCATAAAGCCATCATCGTTGTAATCCGCCATGTCAGTGCCCATGCCGGCCTGGGTCTGGCCGTCTTCACTGTAGCCGACGCCAGACAGAAGGCTTACGTCCGCGAAGAGCCCGTCGCCCTCGTTGCGATAGAGAAAGTTACGCATCGAATCGTTGGCGACGTAGAGGTCCGCGTCGCCGTCATTGTCGTAATCGCCCCAGACAACACCGAGACTCTTCCCCTCGACCTCCGTGTACATGCCTGCGGCGTGTGTCACGTCCTCGAAAGTCCCGTCTCCGTTGCCGTGAAACAAGTACCCGGGCGCGGGGTTGTAGACGTCGGGATGACAATAGGCTTTGATCTTTTTCGCCTGATTGCCGCAGAACTTGTGGTTTTCGAGCGTGAAGTCCACATAGCGGGATACGTAGAGGTCGAGCCAGCCATCGGCGTCGTAGTCGGCGAACGCAGCGCTCGTGCTGAATCCGTCGACGGACAGGCCGGAAACGGCGGTGACATCGGTGAACGTCCCGTCTCCGTTATTCCGGTAGAAGACATCAGAGCCGAAGTTCGAAACGTACAAGTCGAGGTCTCCGTCGTTGTCGACGTCACCTGCGGTCATCCCCATGCCGTAAGTTGCGTCTCCGACGCCGGCTTCGAGCGTCACGTTGGTAAAGCCCGCGACACCGTCGTTGCGGTACAGCACGTTAGTCGGAGTCGCGGCGGCCGCAGCCGAGCCTGGCAACGGAGCCCCATTGACCAGATAAATGTCGAGGTCTCCGTCACCGTCGTAGTCGAAGAAGCCACCGCCGGACCCCATGGTCTCGACCAGGTACTTCTCGTCGGTCGCGGCGCTATAGTGAACGAAGTCGATACCCATTTCGAACGTAACGTCTTCGAAAAGGATCGGTTCGTTGCGGGCAAGACCTCCCGCGGAGAGCGCTGCAACGAGGGCCGCCGTAAAAGCTTGCATCCGAGCCATCTTACGCCAAACGGAGGGCTTGCTGGACCCTGTCTCCGATGGCTAGAACGAATTACGGACTATCGAGATGTTTGCGTCCTTCCGCAATCGTTGGGAAGAACGTCGTTCTTCCCAACGAACTCGTAAATCGTCAGATTCTTCCTCAATAACCCGACGTCGCTCTTCATCGACTTCAGTTTGGCCATCAGCTTTTCCGCGTTCTCGGAGTCCGGCGTCACAATTACGTTGAGCTGAACACATTTGCCGTCGACGTCGTAGATCGTGTTGCGTAGACTTTCGATCTCCGCTCCGAGCTTCTCGGCTATTGAGGCAACTTGCGGACTGGGGACTTCGAAATCGGTTTCCACTTTCCAGCCCGACGGCATATCGGGAGCGGGAGGCGCTTCTGAAGAGGCGATGCTCGCGCCACCAGCGGTACAGCAGCTGAGGCAGAGAAGGATCGCCCAACAGGTGTGCCAAAGGGATCGGCTTACAGGGAACACGACAACCTCCCTATCTTCGGGGATAGATCAATTATGCTGGGAGCTACACGAGATGGGAAGTCATGGGCACCGAGCCCACCCAACAAGGGTGGTCTCGTCAGGACGATGAAACGACAGGCTGAGGCACGTGCTATGTCGTCGGGCGCACGAAAAAGCGATCGAGAGCGCGCACCGATGTCGCGCCCGCTAAACGCATGGCGAGCTCGAGCTCACGGCGTAAGGTCGTGAGCACCATCTCCACGCCCTCTTGTCCAAAGCTCGCGAGGCCCCAAATATAGGGGCGCCCCACAGCCACCGCCGTCGCGCCGAGTGCAAGCGCTTTGAAGATATCCGTGCCCCGTCGGAAGCCGCTGTCGACGATTACGGGAATGCGGCCGCGAACCGCGTCGATCACTTCGGGTAGGATCTCGATGGTAGAGACGCCGCTCTCCTCGGCACGGCCGCCGTGGTTCGACACGATGAGCCCATCGGCGCCGTGCTCGACCGCAAGCGCAGCGTCTTCGCGTCCGACGATGCCTTTGATGAGCACCTTCATCGTCGTGTGCTCCTTCAGACGCTCGATGAACAACCACGTGAGGCTAGGCGCATCCAGATTGGTGAGCCCGGTGACGTCAACGTTATCGAACATCGGTTTGCGTCCGAGCCGAAAATAGATGGGCCCACTCTCGTGGCAAACGGAGCAATCCCGCGCGTCCATCCGTGCCAGGCGTTGCGCCGTCTCGCGATAACTGATCACGGGAAGGTCGACCGTCAAGACGACAGCGGGACAGCCAGCGCGCTCGGCGCGCTTCAAAAGTCCTTCGGTCACGTCCCAGCTCGCGGTCGGATAGAGCTGATACCAGACCGGCTTGTCGTGTGCGGCGTTGACGTCTTCGACAGAAGACGTCGTCATCGTCGAGAGGATTTGAAGATGGCCGCGGGTTTTCGCGGCACGCGCGACGGCTACTTCACCTTCAGGGTGAAACGCTTTCTGGCTTCCGACGGGCGCGAGCACGATAGGCGTTTCCCACCGCGTTCCGAACATCTCGATGGAAGTATCCACCTCCCGCACGTCGACGAGTCGGCGCGCGCGGATGCTGAACTTGTCGAAGCCTTCGCGATTGGCGTGCAACGTGCGATCGCCATCGACGCCGGTCGCCAAGTATCCCCAATGCGCGGGCGGAAGCACGTCGCGGGCAACGCGCTCGAAATCGAAGACACTGAACGCCTCCTCGGGGGACGTGATGGCCTTCTCGCCTGGAATCTGCGGCAAGCCCATGAAAAAGGGGCTCCCCGCGAGAAAACGAAGAAGCTCGCGTCGATGCATGATTGGGTGGTCTCCTCTTTGGCACGCGTCGTGACGGCATTGTATGGTGCAGGGAACATCTAGGTCTATTGCGCTCGTAGCTACTGGTAAGATGGTTCGATGTTTCAAGATATACGCATAGGAACGCGCCAACTTCTGAAGCGCCCGGGCTGGGCGATAGCTGTCATCGTTGTGCTCGCGGTCGGCATTGGCGCGAACACGACCATGTTCTCCGGCTTCGAAGCATGGGTTCTGAGACCCCTCGACTTCAACGAGCCGGGCCAGCTCGTTGCGCTGCCTGGGATGCATCTATGTTCCCTACGCGGACTCGCCCACGACACGCCTCGCGGTGGCGGTCTACGACAGTGCGCCGAACCGCGGCCTCGCGGCGGCGATGCGTGAAGGATTTCAGGCCTCCGCTCCGGGCGTGCCGTTTGGCGAGGTGTTGACGATGGCGGCCTCGGTTTTCCGCTTGCGCTGGGTGAGCAGCTTTTTCAGCCGGCAGCTCGTGGCCTACGCCATCCTCGCGATGATCGTCGCGGAGGTCGGGCTCTATGGGTTGACAGCGGACTCCGTGAGCCGGCGAACGCGGGAGCTTGCGATCCGAACGGCGCTCGGCGCTGAGCGGGCTGGCTTGATACGCTTGATCGTCGTCGAGGCGGTCAAGCTCGGTGTGGTCGGCGTCCCGATCGGCGTCGTGCTGTCGCTCGGTGTTACGCGCTTCGCGGCACGCATGCTCGTGGATGTTGGCGCTCGCGATCCTTTGGTCTTCACTTCCGTCACGGTCTTGCTGCTCGGCGTCGTCATCGTCGCCGCCTTCGTTCCCGCCCGCCGCGCTAGCGCGCTTGACCCCATCCGTGCGCTTCGCACCGAATAGGATCTACTGATCGTGTTGCGCTCTCTCTTGATTTCGAGCTGGGGCATGATGGGCGTCGCAGCCTTCATCCTGCGCGCTCTACTGACACTCACACCCATCGCCCTCGAGCCAATCCAGAACGGGAGTCTCTCGAGCTGGCACTGGGTCCTTCTCTGTGGATGGGTAGTGTTCAGCGTTTACGCAGAGGGCTATCGGGGTTTCCACCGGAGCTTTTCGCCCCGCGTCGTGGGGCGGGCGATGGCGCTCGGAGACAGCCGGAGCTGGCTCAGAGTTTTGTTCGCGGCTCCCTATTGCATGGGACTCTTCGACGCACCGCGTGGGATCCTTATCAGGAGCTGGGTTTTGGTCTTCGCCATGATCTGTATCGTCATCTTCGTCCGTCAGCTCGCGCAGCCTTGGCGAGGGATCATCGACGCTGGCGTGGTCGTGGGACTCGGAACAGGGCTTTTGAGCATGCTGTTTCTCTTTGCGCGTGCGATCGCCGACAAAGGAAACGGCTATGACAACGAACGCGCAGAATCCCTGAGCTAATAGCCTAGTAGTCCCCGGCCATCGGGAACAAATTGAATTCTTTGCCGGATGCCAAGCGCAGCGTACCGGAAACAACATCTTCGCGCTCGGCGTCGACAGTGATGCATTCGTCCGTCAACGTGCCCGCTCCTTTGGGGCCGCTAATCTCGAAAAACGAACACGTTCTCGCCGGGCTCATCGCCCGTTGGGGCGTCGAGATGCTGAAGCTCTTCGGTCCGACGCAGCTACCGCGGCTCGCAAGTGTCGAGGTTTCCGGGCGTGTCCTGCTGTTGGCGCTTGCGCTCGCTGTGACAACCTCCGTCGTCTTCGGGATTGTCTCCGCACTCCACATCTCGCAAGGCGGCGCCGCGTTGAAGGTCGGCGCGCGCTCGCCTGGCGATGTAGGGCGGCAACGCGCACGCCGCCTGCTCGTCGCTTCCGAGGTCGCGCTCTCCGTCGTGCTCTTGACAGGGGCGGGCCTGCTCGCGCGAAGCTTCGTGAAGCTCGCCGAGGTCGACCCCAGCTTCGATAGCCAGGGCGTGCACACGGTGAAGCTCTCGCTTGTCGATAGCCACTATCCCTACAGCGAATATCGCCGTATCGCCGGTTTCTACCGGCAGTTGCTGCAACGCCTCGACGAGCTCGGCGAAGTAGAAGCTGCCGGCGCGACGAGCGAGCTCCCGCTCGACGGAAGCTCGTACGACCTGGGACCCTACGCCTATGACACGCCCGAAGGCGTCGTCGAGTGGGAGTCCGTCGCGGCAAACTATCGCGTGGTTACGCCGGGATTTCTTCGAGCCGTGCGGGCCCGACTCGTCGAGGGACGCTTCTCGAATGGACGGACGATCTCGACCATCCTACGGTCGTCGTCATCGATGACAAGCTCGCGAGAACCGTCTTCAAAGACCGCTCTCCCATCGGCGAGCGTCTCCGCGTCGTCGTTTTCATCGAGTCTACACGACCCGTCTGGGCAGAGATCGTCGGTGTCGTCGAGCATATGAGGCACCATCCGCGCGAAGACGGTATCGGGCAAATTTATCTGCCGCATCAGCAATCGCTGCAGCGAACCATGGCTTTGGCGATCCGCAGCCCAATGGGCAAAGCGGCGCTCCTCGATGTCGTGAGAAAGGAAGTCGCGGCACAGAACCCCGCGCAGCCGGTCCAGGGCGTGCGCGCGATGAACGCTTATCTCACGGAAGCGATGGCACCGACGCGTTTCGCGCTAACACTTCTCGGCATCTTCGCTGTCGTGGCCGTCATCCTCGCGGGGATTGGCCTCTATGGCGTGATCTCATACAGCGTGGGCCAGCGCGTCCAGGAGTTCGGTGTGCGGCTCGCCCTCGGTGCCACGCCAGGGAACGTGCGACGGACGATCTTGCTCGAAGGCGCACTTCTCACCGCCTTAGGCCTCGCGCTCGGGCTCTCGCTGGCGTCGCTTTGAGTGGCCTGCTACAGAACCAACTCTACGAGATCGGCGCTCGCGACCCGCTCACCTTCGCTTCGATCGCGTTGTTGTTGAGCGTTATCTCGCTCGCGGCGGTCTACGTCCCGGGACACCGCGCCTCACGTCTGAGCCCGAAGGTAGCACTGCGCGGTGAGTAGCTCTCGAGCTGCGGGCTCGCGGGCTGCGCTCACGCGGTCCAAGCCTAGACTGCGGGCCGTGTCCCATCCGAAAGCCCACACGTTCGCGCAACGGTCGACGAGTTTGCCGCATGCCCGTTCCGAGCTCATATATGAACCCGTTCCCATGATGACACCGACGAGCCGAGCCTTTCGTCAGAGTGAGACGCGTCTCCAACAAGCTCCTCTTTCGGAACGAGCGCCTGCGCCAAACTGAAGCCGAGGACTTGGACGTCACGGTCGAGCTTCGTAACGCACGCGCGACAGACGGCTCCTATCGCACCGGCGCCAATTGGCTTGACGACGTCGTAGTGGGCTAGCTTCGTAGCTGGCTCAATGCTCATCACTCCCGTTTCGGGAGTATTTCATAGCATCAAACGTCCGGCGGAGCGCGCTCTGCGTTCCCACCGTCGAGTCATTGATGCTGGGCTCAGCGAACACGTGTTCGCTGGCGTCGCAACCCCGCATTTGAACCCGGCGCCCAGTGCCACTACGATCGAGCTCCGAGGACTCGTGGAGGACGACCATGCGGATGACCACCGGCCAAACGAAGGCGAGCGTTCTGTTCATGCTGTGCTTGAGTATCATCGCTGCGACCGCGCACGCGGAGTTTCGTGTGGATGAAGCCACCATCGCGGAGATACACGCCGCGATGAAGTCGGGTGAGCTGACTACGCGCCGCCTCGTCGAGATTTATCGCGATCGGATCGCTGCCTATGATCAAAACGGCCCAGCGATCAATGCCGTCATCCTGGTCAACCCTAATGCCATCACTCGTGCCGAAGCGCTCGACGAGCAGTTCGCACGCTCGGGCTTTTCTGGAATCCTCCACGGCATCCCGGTTTTGTTAAAGGACAACGTCGAGACGGCGGACATGCCGACGACCGGCGGCTCGCTTGCTCTCGAAGGCTACCGGCCCAAAGCGGACGCGTTTCTCACACGAAAGCTCCGGGAAGCCGGTGCTGTCATAATCGCGAAAGTGAACTTGACCGAATTCGCGGCCTCAGGCATCACCAAGAGCTCGCTCCAAGGACAAACGCTGAATCCCTATGACCTCACGCGAACACCGGGAGGCTCGAGCGGCGGCACCGGTGCGGCGGTGGCGGCGAACTTTGGCGTCGTGGGGATCGGCACCGATACCGTCAACTCCATCCGCTCGCCCTCTTCCGCGAACAACCTCGTCGGCATCAGGCCAACGCGGGGGCTCGTGAGCCGAGCCGGCATCATTCCTTTCTCGCTCACTCAAGATATTGCTGGGCCAATCGCGCGAAGAGTCGAGGATGCCTCACGGGTCCTCGACGCGATCGCGGGTTACGATCCCGAAGATCCCACGACAGCGTGGAGCGTTGGGCGTATTGGGAGCTATGTGGGAGCCGTCGATCCCCATGGCTTGAAAGAAGCGCGGCTCGGAGTGCTACGCTCGTTTTTCGGCGCCGCCGAGATTCATCGAGATGTGACCCGCGTCGTGAACGAGGCGATCGAAGCCATGCGGCAAATGGGTGCGGAGATCGTCGAGCTCGAAGCGGACATCGACGCCGACGAGCTCATCTCCAAAATGTCGGTCTCGGGTTACGAGCTCGACGCCCACCTGAGCGCCTACTTGAGCGCGACCGGAACGGCGGTGGGCTCGCTCAGAGACGTCCTCGCTTCCGGTAAATATGAGCCCATGCTCGAGGGACTCTACCAACGCGCGCTCACGCGGAGCGTAGAAGAGCCGGAATACGGGGTGCGGCTCCAGGCGAGACTGGACCTCCGTGACAAAGTAATGAAACTGATGGCCGATCATCGGTTGGACGCTCTCGTCTACCCGCACCAAAAAAGACTCGTCGTTCCCCTGGGCGAGGACCAAGTCGACCGCAATGGCGTGCTCGGGGCGATCACGGGCTTTCCGGCGATAACGGTTCCCGCGGGCTTCTCGCCGAAGACCGCAAGCGCCCCTCTGGGCGTACCCATCGGCGTGGAGTTTCTAGGACGACCCTTTACCGAGCCGGTCTTGATTCGCCTGGCATCGGCCTTTGAGCAGAGCACAGGGCACCGCCACGCACCCGCAAGCACCCCACCACTCATGCAACAAGAACCGTAGGTTTCTTCTGCCCAACTGTAATAGAGAAGGAGTCGCGTGGAAATGGAACGCATTGCCGTTGTCACCGGTGCGGCGCGGGGAATTGGCTTAGCCATAACCCGCGCCCTCTTGAAAGACGAGCTTGCCGTTGTTGGCGTCGATGTGAATGAGGCCGGATTGTCCGCCACGGCCGAGAAGCTCACCGCAGACGGCGCTTCTTTTGTCCCCAAACTCGCAGATTTAGCGGACCCAACCCAGGTGGCGCGCATTTTTGCCGAGATTGAGGAAACATTCGGAGGCGTAGACGCATTGGTGAACAACGCAGGAACCTGCTTCGTCAACGATTTCGTCGATATTAGCCCAGATGAGCTTCAGCGTCAGATGGCGATAAACTTTGACAGTACGTTCTATTGCTGTCAGCGGGCCATCCCCTTGATGCTTCGCCGCCCTGGTATCAAGAAAATCGTCAACATCTCATCCAACGCCGCCTACAATTTTGATGTGTTTGATCCGGCCCACTATCGCGCCAGCAAAGCTGCCGTCGATAACATGACCAAACATCTGGCTCGGTGCTACGCCAAAGAGAACATTGTCGTGAACTCCATCGCTCCTGCAATGACGCGCACCGATTTATTTGACGTCGTGGAGCCGGAGGTGCTGGCTCGCGCTATCGCTGAGATGCCACAAGGTAAACCCATGGAACCTGAAGAAGTAGCGGCCTGGGTGGCCTTTCTGGTTTCAGCAGCCGGCAACTGCGCCAGTGGCAATGTCATTATTCTCAACCAGGGTCGAGACGTTCGTTAGCCGCCGCTCGGAGAAAGGTGGGTCGGGCCGGGGCGGTGTCCACGACGCTCATTGACTTCACGAAACGATACCGAGCGGCTCGCGAGCTTTCCATTTGCCGCGCGTAAAGTCGGGTACGTCCACCGGACGTGACCGGTTGTTGACGGACACTTCGCTCAACGGTGCTACCGCAGACCAAGCGGCGGCATCGTACACGTCCTGGTCGAGGGAAAGACCGTTTCTGAGGCAATAGACCATACGCCACACCATCACGAAATCCATGCCTCCGTGGCCTCCCGCGCGCGTGGCCTCTTCACCGACACGTTTCCACAGAGGATGCTCGAATTCGCGGCGAATGGGTTCGAGGTCTTGCCAGTCGTGGGTCTCGCCGCGGCCTTCGATGACCACGCGGTTCGGGTAGCCGCCGAACATACCGCGGGTGCCTTGGATCAAGTTGAGACGGCTATAGGGTCTCGGTGTGGTCGTCTCCCACTGCACCATGATGCTACGGCCTTTGGCGGTCTGAATGAGCGTCGTGTTCATGTCGCCCGCGATGTAGCGCGCTTGGTTTTTGGAATGTTCAGGTGGGAAATTCTCTTTCGTCATATTCCCCGCGCGCATAGCCATCGGGCCGAGGCGCGCCCTGCGCCTCGGCATAATCCATATGCTCACGCATCGTGGGCTCATGGATATCGCAGAGGGCTTTCACCTCGACGCCTTCGAGCAGAAGTAGCTGGCGTAAGTGAAACCCGCCGCGGGCGCCAAGACCGATGAGACCCGTGCGCACGGTGTCCATTGATATGGACGCGCCTGCGGGGACTTGAGCGAGCGCCAGGCTTGCGCCGGCGCCACCGATCGTCTTCAGAAATTGTCTTCGGTTCGACACGCGGGGGAGTATACGAGTAGACTTCCCAACCTCACAAGTGGAGGGAACCATGAAGAACGCCATCGCGTTGCTTACTATCGCGCTCTTGGCTGGCTGTGCTTCCGAAGAGCCGCCGGCCCCGTCGACCGCGACCCATTACCAAGGCATGAACGTCATCGTGGGTGATGGCACGTCCGTCATCGAGAACGCGGGGATGATCGTGGACGGCGGCAAGATCGTCGCTCTCGGCCCCTCCGCCGATGTCGAGGCGCCGGCCGGTGCCTCGCATGTCGATTGGACCGGCCGAACGATCATGCCGCTTCTTCACTCGCTTCATGTCCATGTCGGCTATCTCGTCGGCGACGGCATGGCGGCCGAGAACTACACGCGCGAGTCCATCCTCGCGGACCTCGATCGGCACGCCCATTACGGCGTGGGCGCAGTACTCGTGCTCGGCAGCGATGTCGGTGATATCGCTTTCGCGATTCGAGAGGACCAGCGCCAAGGCCATGTGGGAGGCGCCAAGCTCTATACCGTCGGACGCGGGCTGACGAGCGTCGGCGGCTGGCCCACCATCATCGCCGCGATCGCCGCGGCGCCGCAGCAAGTGGAAACGGAAGAGCAAGCCCGAGAAGCGGTGCGCGCGCTCGCCGGGCAGAAAGCCGACGCCGTCAAAGTGTGGGTGGACGATGCGGGCGGACGTTTGCCGAAGATCACGCCCGAGCTCTACGGAGCCACCATCGACGAAGCGAACCAGCACGGATTGAAGGTTTACGTTCACGTCTACTATCTCGACGACGCCAAGAGGCTCGTCGAAGCGGGCGTCTCGTTTCTCGCCCACAGCATTCGCGACCAGGAAGTCGATGACGAGCTCATTACGATGATGCGAGAGCGTGGCGTAGGCTACATCCCAACGCTCGTCGCGCACGAGGCCTCTATCGCTTATGCGGACCAGTCGGATTGGATTGGAGAGTCCGCGATGCGCGAGACGGTGGATGCGAGCTTGATCGAGACGCTGACGAGCGAAGCTTTCGTCGAGAATGCGCGCGCGAACCCAGGGCTCGCCGCGACGCGGGAGCAATACGCGACGGCGCTCGTGAACGTGAAGAAGCTGCACGATGGCGGCGTTGCGATAGGTCTCGGGACGGACTCGGGAACGACGAACCGTTTTCCCGGCTATTTCGAACAGCGTGAGATCGAGCTCTTGGTAGATGCCGGCCTCACAGCGAATCAGGCGATCGCAGCGGTTACGAAAAATTCCGCGGAAGCGCTCGGACTCGACGGCACGCTCCACGTTGGTGCGCCGGCGGGCTTCGTCTTGTTGCGTAGCGACCCGCTAAGCGATGTTCGAAACACGCGCGACATCGAGGCCGTCTATTTCGACGGCGAAAAGATCGATCGCGCCGGAGGCGGCGCGTCTGACTAGCATAGCGTAGCCTCGCCAACCTCATTGTGGGAATGGGTCGTGGCTTGATTGAGCCACTGCGTGGGGCGACCCTTGGGGAAGCGCGAGGAGGCACTTGGGAGGAATCAAGGAAGAAAAGCTCAACTGGGCCACCGTCGATCTCGACGACGAGGAAGCACTCGACAGCTTCGAGGAGCAAGAGCTTGATCGCGCCGGTGAGCGCATCCGGAAAGCTGTGAAGGAGCTCGAGGAGCTCGGTATCGTGGACGAGAGAGGGCGGCGCATCAAGAAAGAGCTGCCTCCAGACATGTAGCCAGATTCGAAAACCGACGTCTAGCTCTTCTGGGGCGACATCAAGGATGCAGCCTCGTATGGTCGTCATCGCCGGGCCCGCCGGCAGTGGCAAATCCACCGCTTTTCCAGTCGTTGAAAGTGGCGTCGACGGCTTCAACATCGATGATCGCGCTGCCGAGCTCAACGGCGGCTCCCACAGGAACATCCCCACTCAAACACGGGCTCGAGTCAACAAAGAGTGCGAGGAATTCATCGAAGCGCATATTCGCGAAGGTAAGAGTTTCGCGGTCGAGACCACCCTTCGTAGCGACATCACCCTTCGGCAGGCGGCTGCCGTCCGCCGCAAGGGCTTTTCTCTTCAAATGAGGTATGTCGCGCTCGAGGATCCCGAAACGAACGTTGAGCGAATCGCGAACCGGGCCGAACGAGGTGGTCACTCGGCCACGCCTAGCCGCATCCGCGAGGTCCGCGAGGCCGGTCTGAAGAATTTCCCCAAGGCCGTTCGCGAGTTCGACCGCGTCCGTGCTTACGACAATACCCGATGGGCGGAACGGCCCCGACTGGTCTTCCACGCCCGCGATGGCAAGGCCCGCTACGTCGCCGAGAAATTCCCGTCGTGGCTTCAGGGAAGCCTCAGGGACACAGAGTACGAGATCCGCGACCCAGAGTCCGGAAAGGAAGTTGAGAAATAGACGCCCCACAGAGGGCTGCGCAGCTTGCTAGACCTCTCGAGGACCCGGCCTCCCGTCCTCGATCTCGAAAGAAGCTAAGGTCTCGATCCCGGTATCGGGATCGGTGACGTCTCCGACGGCGCGGAGGTCGACTTGGGCGCGCTCTTTGGTGAGCTCTACACGGGCATAGCCGTGCCGAGCGCTGTTTCCGTACTGGATGTGCGGATTGTCCTTTTGTATTGCGGCGCGACGCTCTTCGGGCATGCCTGAGGACGTGATCGAGCCGCCGACGATTTCGCTCGCGATGGGTTTCGCATGCCCGTCACGAAAGTCAGTTTTGAGGTCCGACACCCAGAACGCGTGCACGTCGCCGCCAATGACGAGAGGGTTTCTTGGCGCGCTCTCGGCAATGAACTCCAGAAGCCGGGCCCGGGCCGCTGGGTAGCCGTCCCAACCATCGGTCCAAAAGGCGCGCCCGGGGCCAGGTGCGCGGTCGAGCTCGGCCATGAGCGTCTGCTGCGCGAGAATGTTCCACCGAGCCGTCGACCGCTCGAGATTTCGATGGAGCCAGGCTTCCTGCGCATCGCCTAGAAGGGTCAAGCTCGGGTCGAGCCGCGCGGGACAATCTGCAACGGTGTTCGAGCCGCCCTCGCCGGGACGCGGGCAAACTTGCGGCGTTCGATATTGCCGGTCGTCGAGCACTTGAAAGCGCGCGAGCTCGCCATAGGCGACTTCCGTGTAGAGACGCAGATGCTCGCCGAGTGGCGCCGCGCTGCGCCGGAGAGGCATGTGCTCGTAATACGCGTGGTACGCTGCCGTGCGGCGGCGGCGAAACCACGCTTCGGGATGGAGCTCTTCGCTGGCAAGATCGGCGTAGTCGTTGTCCACTTCGTGATCGTCCCAGGTCACCAGCCAAGGGGCCGCCGCGTGCGCCGCTTGAAGATCCGTGTCGCTTTTATACTGCGCATAACGGTTTCGGTAGTCCTCGAGGGTCACGGGTTCCGGCGCCGCGTGCCGGCGAACGCGCACACCGCTCGCTTTCCCTTCGTAGATGTAGTCTCCGAGATGGATCACGAGGTCGGGCTCGTCCGCGATCATGTGGCGATAGGCACTGTAGTAACCCTTCTCGTAATGCTGGCACGAGGCGAACGCAAACCGGAGGCGTTCGGGAGTCGACTCCAAAAGCGGCGCCGTACGCGAGCGACCGATGACACTCTCTTCGCTACCGACGCGGAACCGATACCAATAGGGGCGTTCCGGCTCGAGCTCTTCGACCTCGACGTGCACCGAGTGCGCCCAGTCCGGCGAGGCAATGGCGGAACCGTTCCGCACAACATTGGCCATACGGTCGTCGTTCGCGACTTCCCACTCCACGACAACGGGGGAGGGAGGCATCCCTCCGCCCATGAGCGGCACGGGTGCGAGGCGTGTCCAGATGACAAACCCTTCCGAAAGAGGGTAGCCGGAAGCAACACCCAACGTGAACGGATTTCTCGAAAAACGTACGGGACTTTGCCGGATCAAGAGCGCTGGCGCGGCCGCCGCCGTGCTTTTCAGAAAGTGGCGTCGTGAAACTCCGTGTTTTGGTGTTCGCATGAACAGGTTTCCTCTCGAACGACGAGAGCGTAGCACACGATGCAGAAACCGGAGCGCTACTATAAGGAACAACGCTCCGGGTGGACGTTCCCCACCGAGTTTGGGGTCCCGATGATGATGCAGGCTTCAATTCAGGAAATGTCAGAGCCGAAGGCGTACAGAATGCCGTCCTGCGAGCCGATGACGACCCGTCCATCGGCGAGCGCGGGGGAGGCGCCGAACGGAGCGCCCGCGTCGAACTGCCACAACTTCTCGCCGGTCGTGAGCTCGAAAACGTAGAAGCGGCCGTCACCCGAGCCGATATAGACGCGGTTGCCCGCGATGACGGGAGAGGACTCGACGCGCGCGCCCGTACGGTAGGTCCAGAGAGAGGCGCCCGATTCTTGATCAATCGCGTGCACAATCTTGTCACGGCCGCCGATGACGACGACGCCATTCGCTACCGCCGGGGAGGAATAGAAAGGGAAGTGGCGGATCGGGTGCTCATACCGCCAGAGGTACTCTTTGTTCTTCAAATCGACCGCAAGCACGTCGTTGTTGAACGTTCCGTAATAAGCTATACCGTCGACGAGAGCCGGAGAGGAAGCCGTATAAGCGCCTGAGTTCAACTGCAGCTTCTCGGTGCCATCTTCGAGATCGATGCCGCGCAACAGGGCGTCGCATCCCGTTACGTAAACGAGCTCGCCGTCAAATCCGGGCGTGCTGTGAAGAGGCCCGAGGCTTTCAAAGGTCCACTGAAGCTCGCCCGTCTTGCGGTCGAGCGAGTATAGGTGCTCGTCATAGGACGCGATGAGCACACGGTTACCAATGACGACCGGAGAGGCTTTGATTTCCGCGCCGGTCTCGAACGTCCAGCGGGTCTCGCCGTTCGCTGTGTCAAAAGCGTGCACGACGCCGAGCAAGTCGCCGACATAGACGGTGCCGGCGATCACCATAGGCGAGGATTCGCCAAAGCGGTCCTCCTCCTCGCCGAAATCGCGCTTCCAGAGGACCGAGCCGTCGTCGAGGGCGAGCGCAGCGACGAGCCCTGGCAGTGCGGTCATATAAACGACGTTGTCGACGATGGCGGCGGAGGAGTCGATGGAAAAGCCGGCCTCGAAGCTCCAGAGAAGCGTCAGCTCGTCGGGGATCTCGGCGGCAGAGCGTCCCGTGCGCATTGGGCTTCCGCGAAACTGATTCCACGTGTCTTTCGGCGCGACGGTCTCTTGCGACGCGACCGCCAACAAAGCGAGGACACTCAGTAGGCGCATCGGTAAATCTCCAGAGCGGCCGCTTCGTCGAAGGGCCGCGGGTTAAAGTGTCCCGTCCACTGCTTCGTGGCGGCGTGGGCGAGGCTCGGAAGGTCTTCTTCCAGGATGCCGTCATCACGAAGGCGCCGCGGAAGACCTCCGAGCTCGGCAAGCTCTTCTAGGCGGCTCGCGAGCGACTCGCCATCTTGGTGGAGCGCCGCGTAAGCCTGTACCACCGTATCCGCGTTGAAGCGCACCACGCTCGGCAAGCACATCGCGATGGCGCGTCCATGGGCGGTTCCATAGCGCTGGGTGAGGGGGTTCGCGCAGGCATGGGTGGCGCCGAGCATCGAGTTCTCGATGGCGACCCCTGCATAGAAAGCACCGAGCTGCATCGCGCTTCGAGCTTCGAGGTCTTCGGGCTCCTCAAGAACGCGGGCGTAGTTTCCCACGAGCAATCGAAAAGCCTCCCGGGAGTAGAAATCGGACAAGGCGTTTCTCTTCGTGGTCACTGCGGTCTCGACAGCATGGGCAAGGGCATCGTAGCCCGTGATTGCCGTGACCGCCGTCGGCTGTGTTACGGTGAGCTCGGGGTCGAGAATCGCTATGCGAAAGCGCGAGGAGAGATCGGAGCAGGCCATCTTCACATGCGTCTTCGCGTCCGAGATGAGCGCGTAGGATTGCGCCTCGCTCCCGGTCCCGGCCGTCGTCGGGACGCCAATCATGGGGAGAAGCGGCTTCTTGTTCTTTGCGAAGCCGACATAGTCGCGTATGACACCGCCATTGGTGAGGACAAAATTGACGCCCTTGGCGCAATCCATCGAGCTTCCTCCACCGAAGCCGATGAACGAATCGACGTTCTTCGACGACGCGAAGGCGCGTCCCCGCTCGACCATGTCGGTGTCGGGGTTCTCTGTGAAATCGCCGAAGACGAAGACTTCGATCCCGACGCGCGCAAGCAAGCCGAGGGCGCGATCAACATGGGGCGTCGCGAGAAGTCCGGGGTCGGCCGCCAACATCGTACGTTCAAAGCCGAGCTCTTTCGCGAGCTCGCCTAGGCGCTCGAGAGCGCCGCGGCCAAACACAACCCGCGGCTCGGGTCGGTAGTCGAAAGATTTCATGCTCTATTCGTTGGCGAGCGCGAACAGCTGATTTCGGCTCGCGATATATAAAACGCCGTGCGCGGGAACCGCTGTCCCGTAGACGGAGCTCCCGAGGTTCATCTCGACGAGAACTTTTTCTTCTTTGCCTGGCGCAAGGACGACGACATCGCCGTCTTCGTCCCCGAGATAGATCTTGCCATCGACGACCATGGGCGACGACCAGACGGCCGCGAAGGTGTCGTGCACCCAATACGGCTCTCCTGTCTCGACGTTCAGCGCATGGAAGAAACCGCTGAAATCCGGCATATAGATGATGCCTTCATGGATCGCCGGCGTCGAGATCGAGCGGCGGATCTTGTCGTAATGCCAGACGCGGCCGCTTTGGGTGATGTCGCCGCGCTTGGTCGCGTCGATAGCGTAGAAGTGCCCCACGCCCTCGCCGTGCTCCGGGTCCTGACCGTTTGCGATATAGACCTTGTCGTTGTAGATCACGGGAGTGCTGATGATGTTGTTGCGTGTTTTCGGCCAGGTAGTGCCGGGCGGGTTGCTGTCGAACACCCACAGCTTTTCGCCGGTCTCGGCTAAGTAGCCGCGCACCCAGCCGTCGCCTTCGCCCATTACGACTTGAACAACGCCTCCGATCTCACCGACAGCGGCCGAGGACCACTGCCCGTGAAGTATTTTCTCTCCCACGGGGTTGTTCTCCCACACGAGCTCGCCCGTGTTCTTGTTGATGGCTACCAGGTCGGGGCTCAGCGGAGAGGGGATATTTACGTGGCTTTCGTCATGTCCGTTCGAAGTGTTCACGAAAATCAAGTCGCCATACATCACGGGCGACGAGTTCGACATGTTGTGCGGGAAGGCCCCGAGCTCTTCCATCATGTCGAACTTCCAGATGATGTCTCCGTCCTGCGGGCTCTTGTACTGCTCGTCCTGATAGGGCCCGTCGTTCTCGCCGTCGAGAAAGCCCTCGGTGTCGAGCGCGAGCACTTCGCCTCTGTTGGTGACGTAGTAGAGCACGTCACCGTCGACGAGCGGCGAGGAGCAAACGCCTTGGAACGGCCAATCGTTGACGCGGCCCGCGGGATGCTTGTCGGTGACCATTTGCCACAAGAATTTACCGTCGGCCTCATTGATCGCGACGAGAATGCCTTTGTCTCCCGGCATCTCTTTGTCATAAAGCGCCTCGTTGTTCGTTCCGACAAAGACTTTGCCGTTAGATACAACGGGGTTCCCATAGGTCTGTGAGCCGAGCGCGGCGACCCATTTCACGTTGGTGCCGGCATTGACATCCCACTCGAGGGGAAGACCGGTCATCGAGGACACCATGTTGCGATCGGCGCTGCCGCCCCACATGGTCCAATTGCCGTCCTTTGAATTCTCAGCGTAGACGTCGAGGGTTACCATGATCGCTAAAACGGAAAGTGCGGTTGCCCAAACGAGCTTTTTCATCTTCCTGCCTTTCATTCGTTGGCGCGTACTTCGAGATTGTCGATAAACACTTCGGTCGGCAAGGCGTCGGCGAAGATGCCGGGACTTCCTTGCCGGCTCGGGTTCTCGTCGCGCCGCTCGATTTGCCACTCAGAGGGCTCGACCTCCCCGCGTAGCCATACTTTGCCGCGAGCGCGGACGGAGCCGTCCTCGAGCGTGGCGACTTCGAGCTTCATTCGATACCACGTGTCCGGCTCCCATTTGAACGAGACTCTAGCGGTGCGCTCGGTCTCGGGCTGCCACGACTGAAGCTCGAGCCGCTGATGGCTTCCGAGAAGCATCAAGAGATAACGCTGCGCGATAAGGCCGGCATGTCCCATTTGGCGGCGCTGCCTCGTGGCAAGAACGTCCGCTTGCACCGTGTAGTCGGACCAGTCCGAAGGTCCCAGGAACACGCGCGCGCGGTGCAGAAAAGGATTGTCGGCCTTCTTCACGAGCACCTTTTCGCCATCGACCTCGCGGATCTCGAACTTTCCCGTAGCGTTGATCCACGGCCGCGGAACATTCTCGAGCACGTCGAAATTCTCGCTCCATGGAAGAGGCGGGATCACGCGCGCGCGGGCCGAGCCCGATAGCACGCCCAGGCTCGCGTGGATCTTTCCACCTTGGGGCGTCGAGCCGCGGGCCGCGGTGAAGCGCCCGCCCTCGACCGTCCCATCCAGACCTTCGAGGGACCACGTGGCTTCGCCGATCCGCGCGACCCGTAAGAAACGTCCGGCCGCGTTGAACAGACGCGCTTCGAGCTCGACGGTGCCACCGGGCTCGAGTGTTACGTCTGTGGGCGCGACTTGAATCCAAGTCGGCGCGCCGGGTGTACCGCTCGGAGCGGTGGGTGGCGGCGGCACCGCTGATTCCTTGCGCGCCGACCCGATCGCGTAGAGCGCCTGCGCCGAGGCCAGATAGACGCGGCCATCCGCAATCGCGACCGAGGCGTAAATCTCTTCGAACTCGTCGCCGGCGGTCAGCTCCTCTCGGTCACGGATCACAGCACCATCGGCCTGAAGCTCCAAAATGTAGAACGTGCCGTTGACGGTGCCGACATAGAGCTTGCCGTCGGCGAGAACCGGCGACGCGCGCTGGATGGTGCCGAGGTTCAAGGTCCATTCTTCGGCGCCACTCACCACATCGAACGCTTTGAGGTTGGCGCTGTTGTCGAGCTGGTAGAAGCGGTCGCCGTCGAGGACGGGGGACGAATAGCCGCCAAGAAAGCCGCCCACGGACCATTTCGCGCTGTCGACGTCGATGGAGCCGCGCATGGTCGCATCGATCGCTGCCACGAGACCCATCTGGCTCGTGCGAAGGTTCTCCTCGCCCTGGCTCACGATTGCGATGTTGCCCTTGAGGATAGCGCCGGTGTTGATGCCGCGCTTGGAATATTCGAAGCGCCACACCGACTCGCCCGTCTGAGGCATGATCGCGTGCATCGCTCCATCGCCGCCTCCCGTGATGAGAAGTCGCACACCTCCGACGTCGGCGATGACAGGCGGCGCGTAGGTCGTGTCATAAGGGCGCCCACCGGGAGAGCTGACCCATTGTGTTTCCCCCGTGGTTTTGTCGAAAGCGAAGAAACGCTGGCCGCCGCGAGCTTGCTCGCCCCACCCCGAGCTCAGACCGCTCACGATGAGCAGGTTGCCGTCGATGATAGGTGAGGCGGTGCGGCCGCCATGGGTCGTGATGAGGCCGAAGTCTTCGGCAAGCGAGCGCTCCCACAAAACGGCGCCGTCGGCGCTGAACGCGTACACAGAGCCTCCGACGGTATAAACAAAGATGTTGCCCGTTATCGGGTCCGCGACCGGGGAGGCCCAGCCTACGCGGTGAGGCGGTACGTCGCTCAAGTAGATGTTCATGCGATGCTCCCACAAGAGCTCGCCCGTCTCGACATCGAGACACATGATGCGCTCCTGCAGGCTCGCGCCTTCTCCAGCAGCGTTTTGCAGATAGATGTGGTCGCCGAGAATGATGGGCGTCGAGCGGCCGCCATAGGGAGCCCGCCAAGCGAGATTCTCGCCATCGCGAGACCAGCTCGTGGGAAGGCCGGTCTCCGCGGAACGGCCGTCTCGGCTCGGGCCTCGCCAATCCGTCCAGTCTTCACTGGATGAGCCTGCGAAAGATCCTGCCCCTATGAACGTCACGAAGATCGTGAAGAGAGTTTTTCTGAACATGTCTGGTTTATGCTTTCGTGAACCGATGCCTGAATCCGTCCTAGAGGACCCTATTATCTTTTTCTGGGTGTGCGGCGTCAAAGAAATGGCCGGCGCCTGGAACTTTAGCTTGAACAAACCTGAGACCAGGTTTCTGGAGTGGGCCCTTATGGAGTACGATTGCGTAGTCACAGAAAGGGAGTGCCTGTGAGGCGCTCGGCTGCCACTTCATGCGTTTTGTCTTCGCTGTTCTCATCCTTGTCCTTCCCTCGACGCTTCTCGCCTCCGAATGGTCGCGTTTTCGCGGGCCGAACGGAACCGGCGTCGTCGACACCGACAAGCTTCCGCTTCACTTCGGTCCGTCCCAAAACGTTGTGTGGAAGACGCCACTTCCTCCCGGACATTCGTCTCCAATCCTCACCGAAGAAAGGATCTTCCTGACGGCGTTCGAAGACGAGACTCTCTTCACTTATTGTATCGATCGCGGAACCGGCGAGATCTTGTGGCGAAGAGAAGCACCCCGCACACGCGTCACGGATTTCGACGCCCGCAATAACTCCGCATCGCCGAGCCCTGTGGTCGACGACAAGAGCGTTTTCGTCTTTTTTTCCGACTTTGGACTTCTTGCCTATGACTTCGAAGGCGAGGAACTCTGGCGATTCGCCGTCGAAGACTTCGACAACATTTACGGGATGGGGGCCTCGCCCATCCTCGCGGGCGACCACGTCGTCCTCGTATGCGACCAGGCCACGAACTCCTACATCATCGCGCTCGACAAGAGGCGTGGGAAAGTCGTCTGGCGAAAGCGCCGCCCCGAAGCCAAGAGCGGTCACTCGACGCCCGTGCTCCACGAGACCAAGGACGGATTACTCGAGATCCTGGTCCCCGGTTCGTTTCTTCTGACCTCCTACGCCGCCAAGACCGGTGAGAAGCTTTGGTGGGTGAGCGGTCTTTCGTTCGAGATGAAGTCGACGCCCGTTCTCGCCGGCGACATGCTATACATCAACGGCTATGGTGCGCCGGAGAACCAACCAGGGCGCGACGTCGTGGCCGCTCCGTTTACGGAGGTCGAGCCGAACGGTGATGGATTGCTTACTCAAGAGGAGGCCACGGGACATGTGCGCTCGTGGTTTGGCTTCGTTGACCTGAACGCTGACGGGCGCCTCGACGCGGCCGAGTATGACTACTACGTCGCGGCGCTCGCGTCGAAGAACGGTATTCTCGCGGTCCGCATAGGCGGTGAAGGCGACATGACGGAGCACAACGTGGTGTGGACCTATCACAAGCGTGTCCCCCAGCTCCCGTCGCCTCTTTTTTATTGGGATGTTCTGTACATGGTGAATGACGGCGGGATCGTCACGACGCTCGAGCCAGAAACAGGGAGCATCATCGCGCAGGGACGCCTCAAAGGCGCCGTCGACAACTATTACGCCTCGCCCGTCGCGGCGGACGGCAAGATCTTCATGGCGAGCCAGCTCGGGAAAGTCGCGGTGCTCAGTCCTGCGGGCGATCTGGAAGTGCTGGCGGTCAATGACCTCGACGATTTGATCCACGCAACACCTGCCATTGGCGACGGGCGCCTGTACATACGCACCCGCAACACGCTCTATTGCTTTGGGCGAGAGTGAGCATGTTCTGGCTTGTAGCGCTCCTCCTTATCCAAAACGGTGAGGACCTCCACGAAGCCGCGCGGCGAGGCGATCTTGCGAGAGCGTGGGCACTCATCGAGCAAGGCGTCGACGTCAATGCGCGGAATCGCTATGGCGCGACGGCACTTTTCTTCGCTGCAGAAAAAGGCGACCTCGACATGGTGACGCTCCTCGTGGAGCACGGAGCACGCCTCGACATTGAAGACAGCTTCTACAACATGAGCGCGCTCAGCCGTGCTTTGAGCGGTGAGCATTTCGACGTCGCGCGGTTTCTACTCTCTCGCGGCTCGCCGGGCGCGGACGCCGTTCTACATGTGGGCGTCGCGAACGAGGACCAGGCGCTCGTCGAGGCTGCTCTCGCGGGAGACTTAACACGCCCAGCCTTCGACCGCGCTCTAGCGATTGCGGCGGGAGACGTTCGCGCACTTCTCGAGGCCGCCAAAGCTCCAGCCGGCGCACCCGCCGCGCCCGTAGAGCTCTCGCCGGTAGAGCTCTCGCGCGAGGAGCTCGAGCGCTTTACCGGCGGCTATGAAAATGAATCCGAGCGTCGGTCTCTCACGATTGCTCTACGTGACGGGGCGCTCGAAGTGTCGGGAGATCTTTCCGTGCGGCTTCGTCCGAAAGGCGAGCAACGCTTCGAAGTTATCGGCAGCGACGCCGAAGTCTTTTTTGGAGGCCGTGGCGGTATGATTGAGCGCCTCGTCCTTCGCCAGGGCGAGACCTCCACTACCTTTCGCCCGCTCGACGAATCGGAGGCTCGTGGGGAGGCGGCTCCTGTCGACAACCCGAACGTCGTCGTTTCGACAGACGTTGCCAGCTCCGCCCGCGCGCCGGCCGCTCCGTGGCCAGGATTCCGCGGTCCGAACCGATCCGGTATTGCGGACGGGCAGGGCGTGCCGATCGAGTGGGATGCCGAGACAGGGAAGCACATCCGTTTCAAAACAGAGCTTCCGGGCTTCAGCGTGTCGAGCCCGGTCATTTGGGGCGAGCGCATCTTTGTTTTGACCGCGGTAAGCGGCGCCGGGAACGACACCTTTCGGACCGGCCTCTACGGGGACGTCACTCCGGTGGAAGATCTCTCAGAGCATCGCTGGCTTCTCTACGCCTTGAGCACCACGGACGGTGCGATTGTCTGGGAGCGCGAGCTTCACAGGGGTGAGCCGGGAACGAAGCGGCATCCCAAGTCGAGCCAAGCCAATGCGACGCCGGTGACGGACGGCAAGCACGTCGTGACCGTGCTCGGCTCGGTCGGTCTCTTGCTTTGCTACGACGTCGACGGAAACCTTCTCTGGAAGAAAGACATCGGAGTCCTCAACGCAGGCTGGTTCTACGATCCGGATTATCAGTGGGGGCACTCAAGCTCGCCCATTATCTACGGCGACACAGTGATTCTGCAGGCGGACCTCCACAACGGATCGTTTCTCGCCGCCTATGACCTCGATAGCGGGGAAGAAGTCTGGCGAACGCCGCGGGACGAGGTTATCCCGACATTCAGCACCCCGGCGGTGTATCACGGCGAGATGCGCGATGAGCTCATCACCAACGGCACCGTGATCCGCGGCTACGACCCCAAGACGGGCGAGCTTCTCTGGTTTCTCGGCCCCAACTCCGAAATCCCGATCGGCGTGCCCGTGGTAACCGAAGATCTCATCTACGTAACCGCGGGCTACCCGCCCATCCGACCCATCTATGCCATCCGTCCAGGAAGCCGCGGAGACCTCGCGCTGCCCGAAGGTGTCGACAAGAGCGAAGCACTCGCGTGGAGCAAGAACCGCGGCGGCACCTACATACCGTCTCCACTCGTCTATCGCGGACACTTCTACACGAACGCCAATAATGGCCGCTTGACGTGCTACGACGCGGTGACGGGGGAGCGCGTCTACCGCGCACGCATTGGTGGTGTCGGCGGCTCCTACGCGGCATCGCCGGTGGCCGCGGATGGACGTCTCTACTTCACTAACGAGGAAGGGGACACCTTCGTCGTGCGTGCAGGAGATGAGTACGAGCTTCTCGCAAAAAACGGCGTGGACGGGACGGTGCTATCCACGCCCGCAGCTTCGAACGGGCTTCTAGTCATCCGCACGCTAACGCATGTATACGGGATTTCCGAATAAGCGCTAAAGTTCCCCGGGACGTTCTGGAGGTAAACGAACGAATGAAGGCGTTACCCTTACTCATAGTCGTGACGACACTCGTAAGCTCCGTACTCGCCGAGGACTGGCCGCAATGGCGGGGGCCCACGGGCGACGGCATCAGCGGCGAGACCGGACTTCCTAGTGTCTGGAGCACGACGAAGAACGTCGCGTGGCGGATCCCCATGCCCGACCGTACCGGCGCGACGCCCATCATCTGGGGCGAGACCGTTTTCCTGAACGTGGCCGGTGGAGGCGAGCTCCATCTTTGGGCGCTCGACCGCAAGGACGGACGCATCAAGTGGAAGAAGTTTCTGAGCGGCGGCGATCACCGCGAGCGCAAACAAAACATGTCATCGCCGTCGCCGGTAACGGATGGCAAGCACGTTTGGGTGATGACGGGGACCGGCATCTTGAAGTCCGTCGACTTCGACGGCAATGAGCTCTGGTCGCGCAACATCCCGGCTGATTACGGTAAGTTCGGCCTCAACTGGGGCTATGCATCGTCGCCGCTTCTGTTCCAAGGCGCACTCTACTTGCCCGTGCTGCACGGCATGAAGACCGACGAGCCGTCTTATCTCTTGCGCATCGACGCCGCAACGGGAAAGACGGTCTGGCGGGTCGAGCGGTTGACGGACGCCATCCGCGAATCCCCGGATGCCTACATCACGCCCGCGCTTCTGGAATATGACGGCAAGCACGAGATCGTACTAACGGGCGGTGACGTCGTGACTGGCCACGACCTAGAGACGGGCAGAGAGCTTTGGAGAGCCGATGGGCTCAACCCGAACAACGATCGTAATTACCGCATCATCGCCTCTCCGGTCGTCATGGACGGCATCATCTACGCACCGACCCGCGTGCGCCCCATGCTCGCCCTCAAAGCGGGAGGCCGCGGCGACATCACGACGAGCCATCTGCTGTGGACCTTCAACAATGGTCCAGACGTTCCGACACCCGTTACGGACGGCAAGTATCTCTATGTCGTGAACGACCGCGGCGTGACGTTCAATCTCGATGCGAAGACCGGCGAGGTCATTTGGGGTTCGAAGCGTATCGCGGCTGGAACCTACAGCTCGTCGCCCGTGCTCGCGGACGGGAAGGTCTACATAACGAACGAAGACGGGGTGACCACGGTCATGAAGGCGGGAGCCGAGTTCGGCGTGATCGCGGAGAACGATCTCGAGAGCTACACGTTGAGCTCCGTCGCCGTTTCCCAAGGGCAACTGTTCTTGAGGAACGCCGATTTTCTTTATTGTATTGGCGACAGGCGTCCCTAGGCTCTAACCCGTCAGAAGCGAGGATTTTGTTCGCGTTTTAGAATTCAATAGGTACGACGGACGCATTCGGTAGGTTTCGCCTTTTCACTTACCTTAGATTCAGTAAGCTCGGCCCGTTCACGGCACGGTCTTCTTTCTGCCGTACTGCCGGACGATGACGATAACCAGCAACACGAACCCTGCTGCGTTGGCCACGGACAACCCTACGCCCGCGAAGCTCACGTCACGGCCGGGGTAGAACAGAAGCGCTGCCGCGATGATGAGTACGGCGCGCATGGCCGCTGAGAGCGCTCCGCCGAAATAGCCCGCGATAGCGGCGGCAAGGGGCACGATGCCTGTGATGGCGATCGCCGAAGCGAGAAAGGGACGTAAGAAGCCGACCTCTGATCCGTCCGCGCTCAACAATAAGAGCTCGGGGCGGAAGACGAACATGAAAGGGAGCGTGAACCCCACGAGGGCGAAGCGAAAAGCGGCGAGCGCGGCGCTCATGATGTGGCAATCCGCTATAGACGCCGCCGCATAGGCTGCGAGTGCGACCGGCGGAGTCACCATGGACATCATCCCGAAATAGAAGATGAAAAAATGTGCGGCGAGTGGCACGACCCCGAGCTTTCCGATAATGGGCCCGATGAGGGTGGCCATCAAAAGATAGCAGACCGCCGACGGCAAGCCCATGCCGAGGACGATCGATCCAACCATAATGAGAGTTAGCGCGAGGAGCAAATTATCGCCAGCAATCATCAGGATCGTCGACGGAAACTTGGTGCCGATTCCGGTCAGAGTGACGACGCCGAGAATGATGCCGACTGACGCCGCCGCGGCCACCAGTGGGACGCCGCCTCTCGCCGTTTTCGCGAATGCTTTTTCGACCGACCGCCAGCTGAGACGTGTTCGCTCGTTCAAAAAGCTGAGGACGATTACGAGCAGAAGCGCGACGCTGACCGATCGGAACACGGTATAGCCGGCTACGATAAAGCCCACGAGCGCAGACAGTGCCAGTGCAAAAAGAAACCCTTCATAGCGAAAGCTCGAGCTCTCGGGCACGGCACTGTCCTTCGGCTCGATGTCGCCGGCACCGATGCGCTGCGAATAGAAGTGCACGATCAGAAAAAGCGCAAGGTAATAGATGAACGCGGGGATGAGCGCCGCACGGATGATCTGCAAATAAGTCACGGGCGGTGTCACGAGCTCGAGCATCATATAGGCGCCCGCACCCATGACGGGGGGCACGAGCGCGCCACCCGAGCTCGCCGCCGCGGTCACGCCGGCTGCGAGATGCGGGCGAAAGCCGATGCTGCGCATGAGCGGGATCGTGAACGTTCCTGTTGTCGCTGTGTTCGCGACCGCGCTTCCTGAAAGCGAGCCCATGAGTCCGCTGCTCAAGACCGCAACTTTCGCCGCCCCCCCAGGGCTCTTTCGGAACAAGCGTTTCGCGAGATCCACGATGAAACCGGTCGCTCCGGTCGCTTCTAGAAAAGCCCCAAAGAGCACGAACAAGAAGACGTAGGAGAACATCACCTTGAGCGCGATGCCGAACACGCCTTGGCTGTGAAGAAAGGTCTGAGCGACGATGCGCTCGATCGAGTAGCCGCGATGGGGAAAGAGCCAAGTGGGAAACGAAGAGCCGCTGAGGGAGTAGATAAGAAAGATGGACGCGAGAACAGGAATCGCCCATCCGAGGCAGCGCCGGGTCGCCTCCAGGACGATGAGAACACCGAGGCCTCCGACGAAGAAATCGAGCGCCGACTCGGCGCCCGCACGGTCGCCGAGCGACAAGCCTCCCGTCCAGATCAAGCGGAACGCCGGCTCCGTTTGCACCACGACGTAGAGACAGACGAACACGGCGGCGAGGCCCGAGACCAAGTCGACGAGCCACGCCGCCTTATGCTCGAAGCCTATTGGAAACAAGAGAAAGCAAAGAGAAAGGCCGAAGAGCCCGAAAATAGCCAGCTGCGATTGCGGTGAGAGCTGGGCGTAGTTCACTTCCGCAAGAACGAAAAGGGACAGAGCGACCCCAAGCGCTCGAACAAGATGCCCGCGGATCGAGCTGGGCATAGACGAGCTAACTTTCGTCGTCCGTTTCGGGCCAAATCCCAATCTCGCGATAGAAGCGGATCGCGCCCGAATGGAACTCGACGCCCGTGTCCCGGACAACGTTTCCGGGGTTGATGAAATTGCCGGCCGGATGTTTCTCGGTGACGCTCTCGCGGTTTTGGTAGATGGTTTTGGTGATCTGGTAGATCAGCTCTTCGTTCGCCTTTGCAGAGGCAATGAGATGCATCGAGCCGACATCGAGGCCGTGATAGTCCTCGTCTTGGCCGCGATAGGTGCCCGCGGGGACGGTGTGTTCGTAGAAGAACGGAAAGTTGGCGACGAGCTCGGCGCGTGCCCCCATGTCGAAGGGCACGAGCAAGATGTCTTGTGACGTGGATGCCTGCACGATGGACGCGGTGGGAACAGCTCCGCCCAGAAACGCCGCCACCGCCGAACCGTCCGCCAAGTTGTCGACCGCGCCTGCTTGCGTGTTGTTGAGAGGCGTGAAGTCATCATAGGTCACCCCGTGCGCTTCGACGATCGGCCGGACGAAGGATTTCCACCCGGCACCCGCGGGACCTACGACCGCGCGTTTGCCCCGGATATCCGCAATCGACGCGACGCCCGAGTCGCGGGGTGCTACGAACATCGCGACATTCGGCGCGAGCGTCATTACGGAACGCAAACCGTAAGCCTTTTCCCAGAGGCCTTCGCCGCGCACGGCGAAATAGGTAATGGCCGCGTTCGATAGCGCGATGTCGAGCTCTCCCGATTCGAGACGGCGGATGTTCTCCTGCGAGCCCTTCGTCGCCTCGGAGGTGACCTCCCAACCCGGTCCGTATTGGTTGAGCACTTCACCGAGTGCTCCTCCGACAACGAAGAAAGCACCTCCGGGAGGCGCCGTGCCGATGCTGACGAAACGCAGGCTCGAAGTCGAGTCTTCGCCTCCGCTACCGCAAGCGGTCAGCGCGACGAGTGCGAGTACCGAATAAACTATCTTGGACATCGGCGGGGATGATAGTGGGGCACTACGGTCGAAGCAAGCCCTCATCGTCATCAATCAGGCGCGCCCAACTCAGAGCCGGAAGTCCACGCCGAGATAAGCCGTAAAAGGCGGCGCTGGGATAACCGAGGTAGCGCCGAAGCCACGGAGAAAATACTCGCGATTCGTGAGATTCTTGAGGTTCAGCCGCAAGCGGGCCATCCCGAAATCGTAATAGGCCATCGCATCGAACGTCATCACGCTGTCGATGGCGAACGCGTTGTCCTCGGCAATGAATTGATCGCTCACGAAGCGACCGCCGCCGCCGATTCCCCAATTTTCGGAGAGGTCTTTGCTCAACCAGAAGTTCAAAATATGCTTCGGCGCGAATGCGGCGCGATTGCCGGTGCGGTCGACCACGAACAGGATCGGCGGGTTCACAGAGACGAGAAAAGACTCCGCGAAATTGGTGAGCTCGGAGTCGTTGAAGGCGTAGGAGAAAAAAGCGCGTGCGCCACGCAAAGGCTCGGCGGCGAAATCGACCTCGAAGCCGCGCGAGCGCTGATTTCCTATTTGCTGAGTGAAACCATTGTCGTCAGGAATGGCAATATTGTCGCGCTCGAGTTGATAGACGGCGAAAGTCGCTTCGGCGCCAATGCTCGAAAAGCCTTTCTTTACGCCCGCCTCATATTGCGTGCTGCGCTCCGGCATGAGCTCGCCAAAGGCGCGGGCTGACGGCGGCGAAAAGGATCGCGAGTAGTTGGCGTAGATGGAGAACTCTGGGTGCGGCGACGCGAGCAGGCCGACCATTGGTGAGAACTCGCTGTCATTGGTCTCGCGGCCGCTCGCTTGATCCTCGAAGTCGATTTTGTCGAGCCGGCCTCCAATGAGAACGTGGAACTTCTCGCCGAATTGGAGCTGGTCGATGACGTAAGGCGCCGCGACGAGACTGCGCGCATCCCCTGCGAAGCCAGCGCCTGGAAGCGGAAATGGAGGGGAGTCGATGCCTTCGGTCGGGTCGAGCGGGTTAACGGGGGCGAGCAAGTTGACGTCGAGGGTGAACACGTCGGTGAGATGTGTGACCTCGAAGCCGGTCAGCAGGTTGTGCTGCAGCCCACCGGTGTCGAAAGAAAAGATCGCTTCTAGCTGATTCCCGGTGAGCGCCTGGCGATCGTCGAGCTCGAGGAAAGTCCGCACGAGGAGACCCACCCTGGGGTCGACCCCGTTGAAGAGTGTTCCATTGCTCACCCAGTCGAGATCGCGCCGGTAGAACTTGTTGCGGATGGTTATCGAGGGCGAGAGAACTTTTTCGAAGTCCGCCTGAAAACGCAGAACGTCTTGCTCCGAGCTATCGAGCGGTGATTGGTAGTTCGTCTGGCGGTCGACGGAGGCGACGTTGTCGCCGAGTACGGGAATGCCGCTATCCGGCCTAAAGTCGGCGCTGAGATATTCGAAGTTTACGTTTACCCGGCCCGTGTCATCGAACTGCCACGAAAAGGCGGGATTGATCGCCGTTGTGCGCCCCTCCTTACCATCCCGGTAGCTACCCTGGTCGCGAAAAAGCCCGTTCAAGCGGAAGGACTTCGAACCATCCACCGTACTCGCGTTCCAGTCGAAGGTTCCCTCATAGTTGTCGTGGGAGCCGAACGTGGCGCCGAAGTCGAGACCGTTTGTCGGCGTGGGCTGTTTGCGGACCAGATTGACCGCGCCCGCAAGCGGATTGCTCCCATAGAGGAAGCCGGCCGGCCCCTTGAGGACCTCTACACGCTCGACGTTATAGAGCTGATAGAAGGTTGCTTCCGGCTCTGCCGCCCCGTCGGTGAGCATGAGTCCGCTCGACAGTGAATCAAAGCCGCGGATATAGAAAAAATCGTGCACGCCGCTCTGCGCCTGGATGTTGACGTTGCTCACGTTGACGAGCGACTCGCTCACCACGCGATCATATTGCTCCCGGAAGAGAGGCGCCGTCACGATCCCGATATTGTTGGGCGTCCACCGAAGCGCGAGCGGCAGTTTCGAAACGATTGTATTCGCTGTGGGTACGTAGGGAAAACTGCCCTCGACGAAAACATATTCCGTGACTGTGAGCCTGGGATCGGAACCCGACACGTTCTCAGGATCGTCCTGTCGTGGCTCTTCGTCTTGGGCCCCGAGAAAAGGAACTTGGACAACAAACGAAACGACGCTCCACGCCGCAAGGAATTTAAAGAGTGAACGCTGCTCGATACTCATGGAATCTCCTTGCCGGTGCGTCTCCCTCCAGAGAGAACGCACCATATTAGAGGTTGGGGGTCTTGGGGAGCAAATGACCAGCATTCAACATTCAACATTCAGGAACTCTCGAGACTGCCGCAGCAAGGGCTCGTCGCGGCGGTCCTGAGAGCATCCTGAATGCTGATTAGTGAATCCGAGGCTCTACGGGCAGGTTGGCGACTATCGCGGCTTCGGCCTCGGCTAGCTCGGTCACACGGCGCCCGACCGCGTCGTCATCGTCGTAGCGGCTAGCGAGGTCCACGAAGAGCTTGGAGTGACGGGATTCGGCGTTGGCGAGCTCGGTATATAAGCGGGAGAGCTCCGGGGATTCTAGATTCTGGGCCAGAAGCTCGAGGCGTTCGTGGGAGCGGGCTTCGATGAAGCCGAAGATCAGAAGGCGGTCCGTGAGGCGGCCCGCTCTCGGCCGTGCGAGGGCGATGAGCTGTTGGGCATAGGGGTCGCCGGGGTCACGGCCTAGGGACAGGCCGCGTGCGACGAGACGCTCGTAGACAGCGCGGAAGTGCTGAAGCTCTTCGATGGCTAGTGCGCTCATCTTACGCACTAGCTCATCATAGGAGGAATAGCCGGCGACGAGAGACATCGCCGAAGCAGCTGCTTTCTTCTCGCAATGCGCATGGTCGAGCAGCACCGCGTCCATGTCCGCGAGTGCTTTGGCGAGCCATTCAGGCGACGTCTTGGACAAGAGCACGTACCATTTTAAACAGCTGCTCGTATCAGTTATCATTTTTCTACAGGAGGTTTTCATGACGCGATTTCTTGCTGCATTCGTGGTGATTGCTGCGACGGCGCAGCCCAGGTGCCGAGAGGCACCGCCAAGATCACGCTCAACGCGCACAGCGTGAGCATCGACTATGGGCGTCCCTCACTCAAAGGGCGAGACATGCTCGCGAAAGCGCCGGTCGGGACGGTTTGGCGTCTTGGCGCGGATCAGGCCACCACGATGACCCTCACGGGCGTTACTGTTTTCGGGAACATCGTGGTGCGCGAGGCTCCTTCAGTCTGTTCCTACAGAGAACCGAGGATAAGCAATGGATGCTTCTCCTCAACGGGCAAACGGGACAATGGGGAACGGAGCACGACGCGAGCAAGGACTTGATGGCGATCCCTTTGAAGTGGGAGACGCAGGAAGAGTCCACTGAAGAGCTCACCATGAGCTCACACCGCAGACGAAAGAAATCGGTCAGCTATCGATCCGTTGGGTGACCAACGTTCTAAAGCAGAACTTCCGCATCCCTCCGCTACCCTAATCCTAGCCAGGTAAACCTGAAAGCGTTCTAAATCCAAACCTTAGAGCTGACTCTCATCCCCACATCCCCTTGCCTTTAAAAACGCCGCTAAAAGCAAGGAGAGGTGGGGATAGGAGGGGATAGGAGGGGATGTGGGGATAAGAAAGAACTTGCTCCAGAACATGGAACAGAATCCTCGGTTCTGACGGTTAAGAGGTTAGTTAGTTAGTACTTTTCGGGGTGGGGGATACTGTAAGATGTCGAATGATGCCGCTCATTTCACTGGCTGACCAGGAAAAGCTCCGAACGGAGCTCGCGAACAAGCTTGCAAGCCCCGTTAGTGTCGAGCTCGAGCGGCATGCGCGCGACAAGAACTGCAAGCCTTGCGAGCAAAGCGAGGAGCTGCTCCGGGAAATCACGGCGCTGTCGACAACGCTCACGCTTCACACCCGTCTCACCACTTCGGAGCTCGCTCCGGCGATCCGCCTCGTCGGCAAGGCTCGGGGGCAGGTTCGGTTTCTGGGCGTTCCAGCGGGGTACGAACTTCCAAGTTTGATCGAAGCGCTCGTGGACGTTTCACGAGGGCAGACGGAATTGAGTGAAACGGCGCGCGGCCAGCTGAACGCCCTGTCGCACCACGTTCAAGTCCGCGTCTTCACGACCCCGACGTGACCGTTCTGCCCCGGAGTGAGCCGGTTGGCTCACCAGGCGGCGGTCGAAAGCCGCCAAGTCGACGCTGAAGTCGTGGAGATTACCGAGTTCCCGGATATCGCCCGGCGCCACGCGGTCACCAGTGTTCCCAAATTGGTGATCAACGATTCCGTGGAGTTTCTGGGTTCATTGACCGAGGAGCGGTTCATAACCGCCTTGACCCTGGTTCCGCGCCAATAATTCGAGGTATCATTGGGCAGACAGGGTTCTAGACACCGGAGAAAGATTGATTTGGTTCGATTGCGCACATTTCTAGCCGGCCTCGCACTGCTCCTTGCACTCCCAGTTCTCGTTCCCGCCAACGATTTCGACAATCCTCTGGCGAAGCGACTCGATCAACTGCGCCGAGGCTTTCGTCTCCGGCGCGCCATTGGCGTCAAGGTCGTCGACCTGACGACGGGGGAGACGCTCTACGCTCACAACCCCACCAAACGCTTCATTCCCGCTTCTGGAATGAAGCTCGCCATCATGGGAGCGAGCCTTCACTATCTCGGGCCGAACTATCGCTTCGAAACGACGTTTCTCGTCGACGGACCCCTCGAGGATGGCATCGTCCATGGAAATCTATCTATCCGGGGAAGCGGCGACCCTTCGCTAACGCGGTACGAGATGGACTACCTCACCCGTCAGCTTGCCGCGGGCGGCCTCAAAGAAATCCGAGGGAACATCGTTCTCGACGACAGCTTCTTCGACGATCAAGTTCGAGGCCCGGCTTCCTACGGCGACATCTTGAAAAAAGGCCTTCCAATCCAAAGCGCACTTTCTTACAATTTCAATCTCGTCGAGCTTCGTTTGACACCGAGCCATGCGGGCTCGCGCGCAGAGCTTCACGACGAAGGCTACGGCTATTTCGAAGTCCTCAACCGCGTCACCACCGCGGCGCGCGGCCGCCCATGGACGCGGGTGCAGAAGCTTCGCGGCGATCGCGTGATCGTCCGCGGCCGTGTGATCCAGGGCAACGAAGAAGAGAGCATCGGAAGCTTTATCGCACCGGACCCGACGCAGTATTTCGCCTCCGCGTTCGTTGGCAAACTCCGAGAGCAAGGTATCCGCGTTCCCGGCCAAATCATCAAGGGCCGAGTCGAGCTGAAGGACGTGAAGCCTCTCTACATTCACCGTTCGGCGCGCCTCGTCGAAGTGCTGGCAGCCCTTGGCAAACACAGCAATAACTTCTCGGCCGAGCAAATGTTGAAAGCGCTCGGCGCCCATCGCTGGGGGGTTCCGGGGAGCTTTGACGCGGGCGGGCGCGCAGTCGGCGAGTATCTCGTAGGTCTAGGCTTTAGACAGAAAGACTTTCGCATCGATGACGGCTCGGGCCTTTCCTTCGAGAACAAGGTTACCGCGAGCATCCTCGTACGGGTGCTGCAAGAGCTCTACAAGGCGCCCGAGATGCGAAGCGACTTCATCTGCACTCTCGCTCTCGGCGGGGTCGACGGCACGCTCCGGAAGCGCTTCTTGAACGAGAAACACATGGGCCGTATTATGGCCAAGACTGGGAGCTTGGCCAATGTCAGCTCGCTCTCCGGCTTCGCGTTCTCCGAAAGCCGCGAGCCGCTCGTGTTCTCCGTTATCACAAACGGGATCGGAAGGCAGTATCGGGCGGACTACGTCGAAGACGAGATGGCACGGGCGCTCCTGGAATATTGAGCGAGCGCGACATGCGAGGAACAGATCCTCTGACAACGTCTATCGGAGAGAGAGACAAAGACGAAGGCGTCCTCATCCCGCGCCATTGCACCCTCACGGGATTCACCGAAGCCACGAAGGGGCAACAAGGGATCCATGTCGGCTCTCTCGCGCCAGTAACGCGGCTGCGGGTCCTCACACGGAACACCGAGTACCAGATGACCGTCGTCGAGCCCAAGGACTGGAAGGTCCTCATACGCGGCGGTCGGTTTTTCCCCACGGAACGGGTGGCGTTTGTTTACGGCTCTGGCTATGGCGGTACGTTATTGAAAGTGGCGTGGATCGGCGTCGGGCTCTGTTGCGAGCTCTCGGCAGAAGGCCAGCGCGTGGTCACTTCACCAGTGCAAGAAGTCGAAGTTCTCTACAACGCGCTGCCTGGCCCGTTCTAGACGCGTACGCCTTGAGCCCATCTTGATATTGTCGAAATGGTCGCGCCCGAAGCCCAACTCCCGCAAGGTGGACGTCGTCGTCCGATCCGCTCGCACGCAGGACGCGGCATTCATTCGTTCCATGGCCCTAAACACCTTTCTCGCCTATGGCAGTTACGACCGCTACCTCGAAGACTGGTTCAAAAACGCCGCCGTAACGACCTCCATAGCGGAGCTCGACGGACGAGCCGCAGGATTCTCCATGATCACCGCCTATGCCGATCCGGATCGTCCGCGAGAAAACGTCGCCGATCTCGTTGCCATCGCGGTCTCGAAGCCGCACCAGTCACGCGGCATCGGGGGCCAGCTTCTCGCTCATGCCCTCTCATTTGCGGAAAGCTCGCCGAGCAAGCCCCGTGAAGTCTGGCTCGTCGTCGCCGAGGACAACGCGTGCGCGCAACGCCTTTTTCGAAGCGCTGGTTTCCGCCTCGGAGAGGGTCTCGGAATCTATCCCTCGGGGCAGCGGGCGCTGCGAATGATAAAACCCTTCTCACGGGAGTCATCATGAAACTGGATCGCAGAGAGTTTTTAAGCACGGCCGCGGCTACTGTCGCGGCCGCGAATAGCGCGAGCAGCTTTGAATCGTCGGCAAGCGCCGCTCTTGATTTCGGCCTGCGCGCGGATTTTCCGGCGGCCGCGAAATCGAACTACCTCAACACACCCTATATCGGCCCGCCTCCGCGCGCGGTCGAACAGGCGGGTATTGCCTTTGTGCGCTCGAAGTCCGAAGACCCCATCCTGCTCGGAGCGATGCTCGAGAAAGCGAACGAGGTGCGCCGGAGCTTCTCGTCTCTTTTCGGGGCCAAGCCCGAGGAGGTCTCGTTTCTCTTCGCGACGAGCGAAGGCGAGAACATCGTTGCGGAAGCGCTCGACTTGAAGCCGGGGGACAACGTCGTCATCGACGATCTGCACTACGAGACGACCTACGTTTTGTACAAGACGCTGGAGAAGACCAAAGGTATAGAGGTGCGTGTCGTGAATGCCGTCGACGGACGGGCTGACCCGGCACATTTCGAGCCCTATGTTGATGACAAGACCCGCGTGGTCTCCGTTTCCTGGGTGTCGCATCAAAATGGCTTCCGCCACAATCTCCGGGGGCTCTCTGATCTCGCTCACGCACATGGCGCGTATCTCTATGCGGACGCGGTCCAAGCGCTCGGCATGTTCGAAACGAACTTCCACGACGAAGGCGTAGACTTCTTGACTTCCGGCACCTACAAGTGGCTTTTCGCGAGCTATGGCGTCGCACCTTTCTATATTCGCGAAGAGCATCTCGATTGGGTCGTTCCCGACCGTTTGGGCTCGCTGTCGATTCGCGACACTCTGCCAAACTACGAGTTCCGTCTCTACGAAACCGCGCGCAAATACGAATATGCAACGCTCGCGTTCGGTCCGCTCTATCAGCTCGGCGCCTCACTCGACTATCTCGCGAAGGTCGGATTGGGAAAGATCGAGGCCCACACGGTGGACCTCGCGCACGATTTGCAAAAGGGACTCCTCGATCAGGGACTTCTCGTGCGTACGCCCCAAGGGAACAGGTCGAGCATTGTGTCCTTCGAGCACGGGAGAGACCCGAAAGCTGTAGAGTCGCTGTTCGAAAAAGAGAACATCAAAGTGAGCTTTCGTGAGAACGGTCGGATGATCCGCGCCGGGGCAGCGCTCTTCAATAGCAAGTCCGACATCGACCACCTACTCGATACCGTCAAGAAAATCGCCTCTCTATGAAACGCTACGCCGCCTACGATCCTCCGGAATATCAGAACTGGCGTCCCGATCCCGCCGTCATGGAAGAGTTCCGGACGCGCGTGATGCAGGACCCGACCCGCCGGAGTGTCGTATCCGCACTGACGCCGCCGCAACACCTCCGGCTCTACAAGGGTCTCGTACGTAATCGACTCCACGACATCGCGCTCAAGCGATGGGTCCGTCAGGGTGTCATCTCGAAAGCCTGGCTCGGAACGGGGGAAGAGGCCACGACTATCGGTGCGGTCCATGCACTCCAAAAAGGCGACATGGTCGGTCCGATGATCCGAAACGCCGGTGCGTGTCATGAAATGGGCATGTCGATTGCGGACATGCTGCGCGCATATCTGGGCACGGAAGACTCGCCCTCGCGAGGCCGTGATATTCACTTCGGTGACTTGGTGAACGGTGTCGTCGCGCCCATCAGCATGGTCGGCGCGCTCGTTCCGGTTTGCGCTGGCCTAGCTCTGTCGTTCAAGCTTCAGAAAAAAGAGAATATCGCGCTCACATGGGTGGGTGACGGCACCACCTGCACTACTGCATTTCACGAAGGGATGATGTGCGCGAAATCATTGTCGCTGCCCCTCGTCGTCTTCGTGCAGGACAATCAGATAGCCCTCGGAACGCCGCGCGAGAGCCATAGCGCGGCGCCCATGGGACGGGTGGCAACAATTTATGCGGCGACGAAATACATTTGCAACGGCAACAACGTTCTCGACGTCTATGCGACGACCGCGCTCGCGGCGGAGCTCGCTCGTCTCGGCGAGGGTCCGATCGTAGTGACCGCCAAAACCTTCCGCATGGGCGGCCACGCCACCCATGACGAGGGAGAGTCCCGGAAGATTCTCCGTGAAGAGGCTTTCGCTTACTGGGGCAAGCGGGACCCGATCGGCATGTATGAGACATTTCTTGCCGAGTCCGATCTCGAGCTCGCGACCGATCTCTCGAACCGCGAAGTCCTCGAGCAGGCGGAGCAAGAGGTTCACGAGGAGGTCGAGGAAGCGGCGCGGCAAGCTCTCGAAAGCTCGAAGCACTCGATCCCGAATCCCGCCGAGCAACAGCTCGGTGTTTTTGCTGGAGTTTCATGACCGAACAACCCACCAATGTGATCGACGTCACCGACGAGACTTTCGAATCGGACGTGCTGGAGCAATCGCACCATCTTCCCATCGTCGTCGATTTCTGGGCGGAGTGGTGTGGGCCCTGCCGCGTGCTCGGCCCGACACTCGAGAAGCTCGCTTACGAGGGAAAAGGGAAGTTCTTGCTCGCTAAAGTCGACACCGACAGCGCTCAGCGGGTGGCGCAGAGTTTCGGTATCCAGAGCATTCCAACGGTGATCGCTTTTCGCGACGGCAAACTTGCAGCCAAGTTCTCGGGCGCTCTTCCCGAAGACGCCGTACGCGAGTTTCTCGAGCGCTTGTTGCCGTCACCCACAGACGAAATCGTGGCGGAAGCGGACAAGCTTCGTGCGTCAGCGCCCGAGCAGGCGGAGCTGCTCTATCTGCGCGCACTCGAAATAGACGACGGTCATGTCGGTGCCCGCATTGGCCTCGCAGAGATACTGGCCGGGCGCGGCGAGCGTGACGAGGCGCAGGCGATTGTGGGAAACCTCCTGCCAGCAGCCGATGGGGAGGTGGAGCGGATCGCTCAATTGCAGTCGGAACTAGCGCTCGGAGGCGTCATATCGGAGTCGAGCGAAGAGGAGCTTCGCGAACGGCTCGCGGCAAATCCACGGGACACGAGTGTTTTGATGGAGCTCGGCCAAGTGCTCGCGGCGAACCGCCGCTATCCGGAGGCACTCGATTCATTCCTTCAAGCGGCCGAGGGCGACCGCGCGCTCGCGAACGGTGAGGCCAAGAAGCGGATGGTCGAAGTTTTTCATGTCGTCGGTGTCCGAAGCGCACTGGCCGACGACTATCGCAAAAAGCTCAGACGCCTGCTTTATTAAGAAACCCTGCGGCTATAGCGCGCCGGTCCTGTCACTGCGCGGCAACGTGGCGCTCTCGTTTGCAATACCTCTTGCACTCCAGGCGACCGTGCGTTTCTTCAGCCTCGTGTCAATTTTCTTCTGCTGTTTCAGTACCTGAACCTGCGTGTCGGCCGAGAGGAACCGATGCGCAGTGTGAATGCCCTCGACCGTGACGGAGAGCTCGGCGGTGAAGGGCTCGTCGTCATCGAAATAGTTGCCTTCGACACGCACACGCACTTGCTCGGGCAAGAGGACCTTCCGTTCGGCGTAGTAGGTGAACTGGAACAAACGCTCCGCGGGCATCAGGGAGATCGGGCGGTCGTTCTCGTAGAGGATCCCGTCCGCGAGGTGCTCGCAGAGCTCGAAGTCGATCGGCATGTAGATACTTCGGTTGAGCAGTTTCCTCGATTTAGCCGCCAAAGGTGTGTTTACGACGGAGGCGAGCAGGAAGACCATCAAGTAGCTCTTTGTTCTGTTTGTTCTCACGGCGACTCTCCTTGGTTGCTATACTCCTGCCGCAAAGAACGTGCCAGAGGCAGGACATCGCTAACCAACAGATACAGCTAACCTTCCGCCCTTTCGGCTCTGTATCCCATCCCATCACAGCTAGCGCGTTGTAGCGCTTGGCTTGACGGTCGTTCGCGTTTCGGTCACAATGCGCGTGTTGGAGTGATGCAAGTGGCCGCCAAAACGATTCGACCTACCTTCTGCGGCACCTTCTTCTTCTTTTTTGGCGCCTAGCGCGCCGACGATTACACCACCCACGCCCCCCCTTTTTCGCCGACAGATCCGTATGGCTCCTATCCTCGAGAGGACAAGAAATGACTAGAGACAAACGCGACATCCAGCCGGTCCGAGACGCCATCGACAAGATCGATCGAGAGTTGCTCCGATTGCTCGCTGAGCGTCGCAAACGCAGTATCGAAGCGGCGAAGGTCAAAGAAGTCGAGGCCGATTGGTTCCGGGACAAGACGCGGGAGGAAGAGCTCATCGCCGACCGTGTCGAGGTGGGTGCGAGTCACGGGCTCGACTCCCACTACGTGACGAGCGTCTTTCATGACGTTCTAGAAGACTCGACCCGTATCCAAGAAGAGTATTACCAGGACCGTGCCAATGAAGGGCCCGGGTCACTGCGTGTCGCGTTCCAAGGTATCGAAGGTGCGTATAGCCATCTCGCAGCACAAGAATATTTCTCGCGGAAGGGCGCCGCCGCGTCTTATCTCGGTTACGCTCAGTTCAAAGACGTGGTCGATACCGTCGAGAAGGGCCACGCGGATATTGCAATCCTGCCGATCGAGAACACCACGTCGGGCGGCATCACCGACGTTTACGATCTTTTGCTCCACGCGCAGCTATCGATCGTGGGAGAAGTGAAGCTCAAGGTGGAACACTGCCTTCTGGCGCTTCCCGACGCAAAACTTTCTGATATCCACACCATTTATTGTCATCCCCAAACCGTGCTGCAGTGCAGCGATTTTCTCACGCGGATGCCCCAGTGCAAGATCGAGTACTTCAGCGACACGGCGCTCTCGGGGAAGAAGATCCACGAGGACGGTCTCGTTTCCCAGGCGGCAATCGCCAGTGAAGAGGCGGCGCGGATCTTCGGGCTCAGTGTCATCGAGCGCAGCATCGCGAATCAACGTGAGAACTACACGCGCTTTCTCGTGAGCGCACGCAAAGCCGTCCACGTGGATCCTCGAATCCCGTGCAAGACATCGATCATGATGATGACGGGGAATGAGCCGGGCTCGCTCCTAGACGCGCTTTCAGTGTTCCGGGAGCATGGCATCAACCTCACCAAGCTCGAGTCTCGGCCGATCCTCGAGAACCCATGGGAGGAGATGTTCTATCTCGACTTTCAAGGCAATCTGGCCGACGAGAAGATTCAGAATGGACTCGACGAAGTTACGAGACGCGCTCGTTTCATCAAGGTGCTCGGTTGCTATCCGTCGAAGGACTTACCCGCGCCCGCCAATCAAGCGCTGCTTTCCGGCCAAAACGATGTGAGCGAGGAAACCGTCGTCGCGCCGATAGCGGCACCGCCGCCGGACGTGCGGAAGGCGAGTGGCTACCGACTGGCGAGCCGCGAGTACAAAGCCGACGACACCGTCATCGAAGTCAAAGGCATCAGGCTAGGGGGCGACAGCTTGGTAATGATCGCGGGTCCCTGCGCGGTCGAAACGCGCGAGCAGATCATGACTTGTGCGCGCGAGGTCAAAGAACAGGGAGGACACATTTTGCGGGGCGGATGTTTCAAACCGCGGACCTCTCCTTACAGCTTTCAGGGTCTCGGCTACGAGGGGCTCGAGATGCTCGTCGAGGCGGGACAGAAATACGGGCTGCCGGTCGTCACGGAAGTTTTGTCACCGGACGATGTTGCCCGAGTCGCAGAGACGGCGGACATCCTCCAGATTGGCGCTCGAAACATGCAAAACTTCACGCTGCTATCGGAAGTCGGTAGAGTGCGGCGCCCTGTTATGTTGAAGCGCGGCATGAGCAGCTCGCTCGATGAGCTCCTACAAGCCGCGGAATACATTCTCGCGGGAGGCAACCAGCAAGTGTTTCTGTGCGAGCGCGGCATCCGCACGTTCGAGACCGCTACGCGGAACACCCTCGACTTGAGCGCCGTCCCAGTCCTTCGGAGCCGCACTCATTTGCCGATCATCGTCGACCCGTCTCATGCTGCCGGCAAGCGCGAGCTCGTCGTTCCCCTTGCGCTCGCGAGCAAGACCGTCGGCGCGCACGGCGTCATGGTCGAGATCCACCCGGAGCCCGAGAAAGCGCTGAGCGACGGTCCCCAAGCGCTACTCTTTCCTCAGTTCAGCGACCTGATGGACCGCCTCTACAATGGCCGGCATAAGACACCGCAGGGATCGCCACGCCAATAAGAAACGGATGGCTCGACGCTAAGTCTTGCGGCTCAACCCGGCAGGGAAGTGGTTCAATTGCAGCTTCGCCGCCGCTTTGTCGGTCATGTCCACGATCGCCGCCGCGTTGACCCCGACTGCGATCACGATGCACTCGCTGATCTCCTCCTTGGTCGCGCCTTCCTTGAGCGCCTTCTTGATATGCCCCTCGATGCAACCATCGCATTTCGCGACCAACGAGCATCCCAACGCGATGAGCTCCTGGCTCTTTGCATCCAAGACCTTCTTGTCAGTGTAGTAGGTCTCTTTGTAGAACTGCGCGTAGATGTTCTTCAAGCGCGGCTCGATCATCGAGTAAGAGGCCGGGCCCTTCTTTTCGCCAGGGTCGTAGTCAATCCCCGGAATGCTGTCCTTCTTGTTAGCGACCTCCGAATCGTTCGCCATCTGATTCAACCTCCTCTTACAGAAAACCCAAGCTCCCAGGGCGTCGTCATGATACCACGCGGGAAGATTGCACTAATGCATACGACGAAAGCGACGCAAAGTTCCTGAATGCAGCAGTTGCGCCGAACCTCGCCGGACGAAAAGATTGACAGGAATGCCAATTCTATTCGACATCTTGACGTTTATTGGACTGTTCGAGACCGAGCCGCACCACCGATGAAGCTTGCACTTCGGTGGCTCTTCAAACGCCCCGCTTTCGCCGCCGCCGCCATTTCGAGCTTGGCGCTCGGGATTGGAGCAAATGCCGCCGTCTTCAGCTTGATCGACGCGGTGCTGTTCCGACCGTTTCCCGTCCGTAGCCAGAACGAGCTCGTGTTGCTTCGCTCGCAGCGAGGTGTCGAGGTTCCCACAAAGGTCTCGCTGCCCGACTATCGCGATTTCCGCGAAGGCCAAGAGGTTTGCACGGATATTCTCGCGCATGCGCGGTTCGACTTCAGCATTCGTGCGGGGGAGCGCACGGAGCGCGTCGCGGGTGAGCTCGTCTCGTGGAATTATCTCGACGTCCTTGGTGTTCCAGTTTCGTACGGACGCAGTTTGACTCCCGCCGAAGAAGACATCGCGTCACCCGTCGTCATTATCAGCGACCGATTGTGGCGGAGAAGCTTTGGTGAGGATCTCGACACGGTAGGGAAGATGCTTCTCGTCAACGGCCACTCGCTCACGGTGGTGGGATTGCTCCTCCGCGTTTTTCCGGACTTTATGTCGGCGCCGAAATGGATCTTTGGATGCCGATGTCGATGCTCGAGACGCTCTGGCCCCGCGTGACCGAGTTTGTCGGCGGTCGCGATCAAGGGGCTGTGACTGTGCTGGGACGGCTTCGTCCAAGGGTCGGACTGGTCGAGGCGCAAGTCGGCATGCAAACGCTCGCGGCACAGCTCGCGGAAGCTTATCCAGACACGAATGAAGACAAGAGCGTTCTCGTCGAGTCGTTCGATCGCGCGCGCATCGCCGATCGCGGCGAGGCCGTCTCCTATTTCGGTCTATTATCCGCGGTCGTATTCCTCGTCCTCGTGATCGCGTGCGCGAACGTCGCTTCACTGCGCCCTGTAGAGCTCGCCGGACGCGACGGAGAAATGGCGATGCGGCGCGCGCTCGGTGCGACCCAGCTCCAACTGGCCGACAGCTTCTCATGGAGAATCTCGTCCTCTATATGGCGGCTCTCGCCGCTAACCTCGTCGTGGCGCGAATCGCGACCGACATATTCGAGACCTTGACATTTTTTTCCGGTCCCGATCGGCACCTTGGACTTGAGGGTCGATCACCGCGTGCTACTCTTCACCGCGCTCCTGGCGATTGTTGGCGGCTTGCTCGCAAGCGTAGTGCCGATCTTGCGGGCCGGACATGCAGGGCTTCCGGGGTGTGCCGCGTTGCTTGCAAGCAGTCAGCGATCGAAGCTCGTTGGCGGGCTTGTGATCATTCAAATCGCCCTTTCATCCGTGCTACTCGTGGGGACGGGATTGCTGTTGCGCTCGCTCCAAAGCACCTATGCGTCGAGCCCGGCTACCGTCTCGACAACGTGCTCTTTCTCTCCGTCGACCTTCAGTCGATGGGACCGCGCTACGACGAAACGCGGACGCAGCAGTTCTTCCGCGAAGTCCTCGAGCGCGTCGGGACGATTTCAGGCGTTCACAACAGCGCGTGGTCGGCGGACATTCCTTTCGAGCGCATGACCATCGTCACGCTCTTCGTTCCCGAAGCGCTCGACACTTCGGATGAGCCTGATTGACTCACCGCCGACGCCGATATCGTCACGCCCGGCTACTTGACGACGATGGAAATCCCGCTCTTGCGGGGGCGTGACTTTCGTGAGAGCGACGACGAGACCGCTCCCCGCGTCGTGCTCGTCAACGAGACGATGGCGGCGCGCCATTTCCGCGGAGAGGATGCTCTCGGAAAGCGCATCCGTCACAGCGTTTATGAGATCGTCGGTATCGTGTCGGACGTGCGCTACGCGGCTCTTTTCGAAGAGCCCGGACCTTACGTCTACTATCCCGTCGCGCAACGATTCTTTCAGAACATGAACTTGCACGTTCACGTCGCAGGTAACCCCGCCGCATTCGTTCCCGCGGTGCGCGCCGCGATCGGCGAAGTCGACGACGACCTTCCGATTTTTGATGCAAGGCCGCTCTCCGAGGAGCGCGCTATCTCGCTCTCACGACGAAAGACGGCCGCCACACTGCTCGGCCTTTCGGGAATACTCGCCTCGCGCTCACGATCCTCGGTACGTACAGCGTGACGGCCTATGCCGTGAGCCAGCGCACTTCGGAAATGGGTGTGCGCATGGCACTCGGCGCCGACCGCGGCGCGATTCTGTACCTGGTCCTCGGGCGGGGGAGCGCCCTCATTGGCACCGGTCTCGCCCTCGGGCTCGTTACCTCCGTGGCGCTCGGCAGCCGCATCGAATCTCTCCTTCTCGGCGTGGGCCGCGACGACGTGGTCGCCTATCTCGGCAGTCTCGGACTTCTGGCGCTGACCGCGGTAGCAGCCTGCTACTTCCCGGCCCGCCGGGCCGCCCAGATCGAACCGTCCACGGCGCTGCGCCACGATTTCTAGCCGAGCACTCGGACTAGTCGAGCCTCAACTCTTCCCATCGCACCCGGCCGCCCTGCACGGCATCCCGTAATCGCCGCTCGCGCTTCGTCAGATTAGCAGACGGCCCGGTCTTGACTTCCACAAAAACGATCTCTTCGAGCGCATCCTCGTCCAACCCGTCGAACACGATGAGGTCCACTGGGGTTCCGAGGAAGCGTACGTCTTTCGGGTTGTAATGGAAATCTCCGAGCCATGGCGCGAGATGCTCGCTCACTTTGCCGGCAATGACAGCGCGGCTGCGCTCGACGGCGTCGCGGCGGATCTCGGACTCTGCTTCGAGCTTCCAATGATCGAGAAGCTCGGAGGCGCGGCGCTCGGCACGGTTTCTGACATCGAGTCGAGTTTGGAGGAGCAGCAGCACGAGCACAGCGATGACGAATACCAGAAACGGCAACAGCCAATCCGTCGAGCTCATCCCCACCTCTCGTGATAGCGGCGCGCCTTTGCGCGGTTACCGCACGTGCTCATGTCGCACCAACGACGCGAGCGATTGCGGCTCCAGTCGACAAAGACCCACTCGCAATCGTCACCGGCACAAACCCGAAGCCGGGACCGATCCTCGGACGTCAATAGCTCGACGGCCGAGCGCACAATGGCTGCCCGGCCGCCGCCCCCCCACGACAAATTGTAGGGACGGGTCTCGAGCCTAGGCGCTCGGTAGGCGGGTGCCAGCTCCCGTCGGAGAGCCTCTCGAGGAGCTTGGCCAGCAGTCCGGCCGCGGGCCTCCGCACTGAAGATCGCTCGGAGGGCGTCACGCAGCTTGTCCGAACCACTGTCGTTCACGAAATCGAGGCACGCATAGTCTTCTCGCATATAACCGGTCAATTAGTTTATGATGGTTAGCAGCGAAATGCAACAAGGAGGCAAGAAATGATCGCGCGAATCTGGCAAGGCGAACCAAAGGCGTCAAGATGCCCAACGTCTACACGAACGTCCTCATCCGTCGGTGGACGGCCTTCACGAACCTGGACATCTCAGGGGCGAGCGCTCCGGGGATGTACCACACCGGGGTTCGGCTTGGCCAGTCTGTGCAGTTCGGTGACTACCAACCCTCCACATCCCCTGACGACCCAATGATTTTGCACATGTCCAGGGTGCCTTGCGCTCCGGGACGCCCAAAGAAGGAGCAGCATCGTATCGGGCGCGGATCTGTTGGCCACGACCTTCGAGACCTTCGAGCGCAACATCCGGGACCAACTCGGTCGAACCCTAGAGGGCGGGGGTTTCGACCCGGCCCGGGACATCGAAGCGATCACGGTGAATCGCTGGCCGCACGGCTATGCCTATAGCTACGACACTTTGAACGATCCGATCGAGTGGGCGCTATTCGCCCCCGACGATCGGCCCTGTGTGATCGGGAGGCGTCGATTCGGTCGGATTTCCATCGCGAACTCCGATGCCGCCGCCTCGACGCACACGGACTCGGCCATCGACGAGGCGCATCGAGCGGCCCGGGAGCAGCTAGCCGTTCGAAGCCGGGCCCGGCGCAGGACCTCCAGTAACGGATAGGAAATTCAGTCGTTACGATAGCCCTGCATGCACAACGCTGTGGAGCTAGGGTGGCGCCATTCAGAATCTGTTGCTGAACATCAACGCCGGCATCAACTTCGACAATCCCCCATTTCGAATAATTATGCCGCTGTTACGACGGCGGGTATCGCTCACGCCGTCGAATAACCAGCCGCCCCGAATGATAAGGACACCCTCTTTCGGCTCAGCCCATTGCGCTAGCGACGCGACGGGAACCATGACGATTAGAATCTTGATTGCGAGCGTTAGCGCCAGTCGCCAACCGTTCATGTTTACTCCATTCCGTCTGTTATCCGGTGAAAATGTCATTCATGCGATAGTTCCCCTCAGCCTCGCCCGATCCTTCCGTGAGCCCGTACCAGCTCGAGGATGTCGTCTCCGAATCGCGCGACCTTCGCCGGCCCGAGCCCGGGGATACGCTCTAGCTCCGCGAGGCTCTGGGGCTCCGTTCTCTCGATCTCGAGCATCACTTTGCGCTGAAACACCATGTAGATTTTCCACTGGAGCGCTTTCGCCTTGCGGCGGCGGTAGTTGTCGAGAGCGCGCGCGACCGAGCCGCCGTAGCGTGAAGTTCGGCGCCGCGGCGCCGCCGCGCTCGTCTCCCAACCTGCGCTGCGAATCGATTTGCCCGGAATCCACACCGTCGGGTATTTACGCCCGGTGCGCTTCAAACTCCCGTCGTCGAGCAGCTCGCCGACCGCTGCCACGATATCGGCTTCACTGTACTGCACTAGAGAGCCGTATTCCGGAAGTGTCAAAAGGCCCCCGCGCGCGAGCGATTTCGCGCGACTGCCTCGGAGAGCCCTCGCGAGGTTGGTCTTGCCAACCGGTCGCCGAAGCCGGCCGACGGCTGCAAGGATGACCTTTTTCGCTTCAGGTGCGAGCCTTCGTACTGGGTCGGGATTCGTTTCGGCTGCTCTTTGCGCCTCTCGGACGGCGTCGGAATCCATGCACACATCGCACCGGCCGCAAGCCGGCTCTTCGCTCAGAGGGCTCGAGGTGAAGTGAGCGACGAGAGCCTGGTGCCTGCACCGAACGGAGGTTGCATAGCGCTCTATCGCTTCGAGAGCGTTTTCTCTGCGCGCCTCGAGCACCGCGTTTCGCGAGCTGTTCTGAGCCAGGCGACGTTGGGTCATCAGGTCGCCGGCCCCGAAATAGAGCACGCAGCGGGCCGGCTCTCCGTCCCGACCGGCGCGCCCTGCTTCTTGGTAGTACGCCTCGACACTGCCAGGTGTCTGGAAGTGAACGATCAGACGAATGTCGGGCACGTCCACGCCCATGCCGAAGGCGTTCGTCGCGACGAGTACTCGTGTTCGGCCGACGTCGAAGGCACGCTGAGCGCGTTCGCGCGCAAGCTTCGTCCGGCCGGCGTGGTAGTAGCCGACGGCGAAGCCTTCCGACCGAAGCGTCTTCGCTACAGACTCGACAGTCTTGCGCGTGCTGCAATAGACGATCCCGCGACCGGCGCCGCGGCTCGGTCGCAGCCCGCTCGAGTCGAGTTCTCTGCGTAGCTCCTCTAGACGCACCTTTTGCGTCCTGGCTCGCAGGACCGCGAACTGTAGGTTCGGCCGAGCGAAGCCCGAGCGAACCGGAACAGGGCTACGAAGCTCGAGCAGCGTCTCGATCTCCGCGACCACCGCTTGGGTTGCGGTCGCGGTCAACGCGAGCGCCGGGCAGTCGAACTGCTCGCGGAGCTCACCGAGCCGCAAATAATCCGGACGGAAGTCGTGACCCCATTGGCTCACGCAGTGCGCTTCGTCGATAGCAAGAAGCGCCACCCTCGCTCGCTGCAGCGTTCTTCGAAAATTAGGGGAAGCGCTGCGCTCGGGGGAGACGTAGAGTAGATCGAGCTCCCCGCGCTCAAACGCTTCGATCGAAGCGCGTTGATGCGAGAATGCTTGATGGCTATGAAGGGCGGCAGCGTGGACGCCGTGACCCTCGAGCGCTGCCACCTGGTCGTTCATGAGTGCTATCAGAGGGGAGACGACCAGCGTGGTTCCGGCTTGACGACGACGAAAGACGAGCGCAGGGACCTGGTAGCAGAGCGACTTTCCTGAGCCGGTAGGGAGCAGCACGACCGCATCGCGTCCCGAAAGCACGGCGGCCAGCGCGTCTGCCTGCCCTGGCCGAAAATCAGGATAGCCAAAGACCTCCGCAAGAACTTCACGAGCCTCGCCTCCTGGTCCTGTTGGCTGTAACATCCGCGCCTCTCCCACTATCAAGGGTCGATGCTCTCTTCAGGGAGTGGCGGAGTATAGGGCGGCACACGGCGTGCTCGAGTCAGTTGTTCGAAGGCGTAGCCGAGCGCGAACAGGCGCGGCTCACTGAAAGCCACACCGAGAAACGAGATCGATACCGGCAGCCCGCCAGACGTAAAACCGGCAGGGACGACCAGGTCAGGGAAGCCGGCCAGACTGGCCAGGTTGGTTGGCGTCGAGCCCATGGTCGCGTTCAATGCGCTGCCGCCGACCAGGTCCCGCGGCGGGTCCGCGTCGAGGCGAGTAGCCCGCGTGGGCGCCGTGGGATAGACAATCGCATCGAGGTTTTGGGTCGCGAAGACGCCTGCGAGCACGTCTCGCAATAAAGGAAGTCCATCGTCGCGGACCGCGAGATAGTCGTAATCCTCGAGCGCGCCACTCTCCGATTCACGTTTGAGCACGTGACCGCGCGAGGCATTGGGAAAGAACCCCTCCGGAGACGGTGCGGTCAATGCGCGCGTCCTTTCCAAGAGTTCGGCGACGGTCTTGGGGTATTCGGGAGCCAGAGTGGCCAAATAGTCCCCCATTCGCGCCTTGAACTCGCGGGCCCGGAGCGTCCAGTAGAGGTCCACCCGCGCACGGAGAAACCACTCCGGTACTTCGACATCGATGATGGTGACGCCTGCCGCGCGCATCTTCTCGATGGACGCTTCCATGACCCAGTCGACGTCTCCGTCCTGTCCAAAGAATTGACGAGCCACGCCGACGCGCGCGCCATTCAGTGCGTCGGCGTCGAGGTACTTCGTATAGTCGGTCTCGAACTTGCCTTCGCTGGCTTGCGTCGTGGGGTCTGCGGCATCGCTGCCGGTGAGAACACCGAGTGCGATCGCGACGTCTTCGACGGTGCGCGCCATCGGGCCCGGCATGTCGAAGGTCGATGACAGCGGAATGATACCGTCCCGGCTCAGAAGCCCCTGCGTCGGCCGGATCCCGGCGATCCCGTTGGCTGATGTCGGGAGTCTGATCGAGCCGCCTGTATCCGTTCCGAGCCCCATCGGAACGTAACCCGCGGCGACGGCGACAGCGGTTCCTTGCGAGGAGCCGGATGGGGAGCGATTCGAATCGTACGGGTTGTGGGTGACGCCTCCTAAAGAGCTCCCCGCATCTCCCGAGGCCAGCTCACTCATGTTGGTTTTTGCGAGGATGATCGCACCCGCGTCGCGAAGCTTCTTGACCAGGAATGCGTCGTCCGGAGGGAACGAACCTGCTAGAACGAAAGAGCCGCCGGTGGTCGGCATGTCGGACGTATCGAAATTGTCCTTCAGAACGACCCGGATACCGTGAAGGGGAGAGCGTGGCCCGCGGCTCCTCCGCTCCGCATCGAGAGCACGCGCCCTCTCGAGCGCTTTCGGGTTCAGCGTGAGAACTGCGTTCAGCTTGGGACCGACGTTGTCGAAGGCTTTGATACGCGCAAGCGACAGCTCAACGAGTCGTTCCGACGTGAGCTCGCCGGTCTCGAAGGCGGCGTTGATCTCTGCGATGGAGAGCTTGGCAAGCTCGAGTGCCGTGACGGGCACGGAGCTGAAGCCAGCAAACCACAGGGCGGCAAGGCAGAATGACGAGCGCTTCATGTGCACGGACCTCGACGTTGAGTCTACTCCACGACGCCCGCCCGCGGAGGTTCGCGCAACTCTGGGACGCTACGATCGCGGCAGGCGCGGCACCGTAACAGGGCTGGCTGCCTCCACCTGACTCCAGATCCGCCGCCCAACCTTGTCGGTTTCGGCAATGAGGCCGGGCTCATCGACCGTGAGAATCTTACGATCGCGCATGATGAACTGGCCATCGACGAGGACGGACTCAACGTCCGAAGCTTGACCGTTATTGATCCACGCGGAGAGGATGCGCCCTGCCGGGACGAGGTGAGCGCGCTGTGTGTCCAGGACAATGAGGTCTGCCTTCTTACCCACTTCGAGCGAGCCGAGGAGCGCTTCCTGCCGCACGGCTCGCGCCCCCCCTTGCACGGTGTCTGCGAGCATGTCTTCTGGCTGAGGCTGGCTGCCGGGGGTCGCATCGTCGCGCTGGATACGTTCCGTCACCAGGGCGATCCGCATCGTCTCCAGCATGTCGCTGGTATTGTTGTCGGTGCCTTGAGCGATGGGGCAGCCCGCTGCTCGCAGGGCGGAGATGGGCGGGATGACCCCTCGGTTCGCTGCCATGTGAGCCTGATGTGAATGATCGTGCCGGAGCGGCCAAGCAACGCGATCTCGGAATCGTTGACGTAGCGACAGTGCGCCGCAAACAGCCGGGGGCCGAGGAAGTCGTGCTTGGCGAGATACTCCGAAGGGCGAAGGCCATGGTGGCGCAGCATGTACTCCACCTCCCAGGTACTCTGGGCGAGGTGGATCGTGTATCCGAGATCGTTCTTCTCCGCAAAGTCGCGGATGGCGTGCAGGAGCTCAGGCGATGAGTCCTCGGCGAGCGCCGTCGTGGGGAACACGCTGATGCGTCCCTGCCTCGCGCCATGCCAAGACACGAACAGGTCATGGGCGCTCTCTAAGCCCTCGTCTCGCAGCCTAGCCGAGAATCTGGGCGCTTCACTGCGGGCGAGGCTCTCTGCGGACAAAGGACCAGCTCCGTTCTCGATGTCGCGGACGGACTCCGCGAACACCCAGCGCAGCCCTGTCTCCACCAGCGCTGCGGCCGAGCTGCCGATGCCTCCGTGTACTCCACAACCGTGGTGACCCCGCCCCGTATGGATTCCAGAGCACCCACAACCGCCATCAGCGTGGACTCCTCTTCGGAAAGGAGACTTCTAGGCCGGATGGCCAGGCGATAGCTGTTGGGGAATCCGAAGTCCTCGTCCCCGCCCAGTCCACTCTCGAGATCGATGGATATGGCGCTACTTACGGGGTAAGGCGCTCATCTGCACTGGCAACCTCGCAGCCTGACCGAGGCACGGTTACGCCTATTCGACTGGAGTTATTGTTCGCGGGCCCTTAGTCGCGAGCGCTTTCACACTTGCCTATACGCCTGCGGCCTCGAGCTCCGCGAGCACGCGTTCGTCTCGGAACGGAACCCGGCGAAGACGCACCCCCGTCGCGTCGTAGATGGCGTTGGCGACCGCCGCAATCAGCGGTTTGCATACCGCTTCGCCCGCTCCGTAGGGCGGCAGATCGGGCCGGTCTGGATTAGGATCCCCGTTGACCAGGACGACATCGATAACGGCCGGCGTGTCGGCATGAGTGAGGCTTGGATGAGAACGCCAATCCACACTCGTGACCTTTTCGGTGTCGAAGCGCACCTCCTCGTGGAGCGCGCGGCTTAGCGAGTGGAGCATCCCACCCTCGATCGTGCCGAGCAGCGCTTCGGGGTTGATGACCAGGCCGCAGTCATGCGCGCAGACAAGCCGCTTGACCCAGACGTGACCGGTTTTGCGATTCACTTCGACCTCGGCAATCTCCGCAACCACTGTCTGGCTGCGGTACGAGTACGCCATACCGCGCCCCGTCAAGATGGTTTCGTCGCCGCGTGGTTTCGGCGAGACGCGGGTTTCCCAGCCATAGGCATCCGCGGCCGCGCGAATGACCGCGATCGAGCGCGCGCGTCTGAACCCGCTATCATCGTCGGTGCTGGCGGTGAGCAGCTTCAGTCGAAAGGCGACCGGATCGGCCTGCGCCGCCGCCGCAAGCTCGTCCATGAACGATTCGGAGGCGAAGGTCACCTGCGGTCCGTTCGGATCTCGAAGGTTCCCGGTTCGGAGCGGCGTTTCCCAGACCTCGGGAAGGCGCACGACCTTGCCCGTCACGCGCCGGTTCGGGATCGCGTACAGGTCCGTGGGTGTGGTCGCCCGGCCGGCGCTCGGCGTCTCTTTCCGCGCCCCCATGAGTTGTGCGACCAGAACTGTCTCGGCCTCGTTGTACCCGACGTGGTTGTAGTCGGCGCTCTGAGCCGTGTAATCGAACGCAACGACATTTCCCTCGGCGTCCAACCCACCACGTAAAGTGAACGTATAGGGCGGGCCCTTCGTGTCCCACGCAGTTTCTTCCTCCCGCATCCACTGCACGCGAACCGGCCTGCCGATCTCTTTCGCGAGAAACGCTGCCTCGAAGCCGGCATCGTCCGCGGCCGAGCGTCCGTAGGCCTGAGGGCCCTCTAACCATACCACGCGCACTTGATCGTTTGGCATCCCGAGAAACTTGGCAACCCCGCGCCGCATGCCGTAGGATTTCATGTCGTTGGAGTAAATCGTCATCTGACCGCCAGACGGGTCGGCCAGAGCATGGGCTGGACCGAAAGCCGTGTGCCCTTGGAAAGGGAAGTCGTACTCGGCTTCGACAACCGTCGCCGCGCTCTCGAGCGCCGCCTGCGGATCTCCCACCACATCCGGATCCCAGCTCGACGTGGGCGTTGCGTCGCGCATATAGGCGTACAGCTCGTCGGATGTCGGGAACGGCGCAGCCGCCGGCTTCTCCCAATCCACTTTGAGTTTTCTGGAGGCGTCGATCGCCTGCTCTTCTCGCTCGCAGACCACCGCCACATAGTTCCCTTTGCTGACCACTCGGATGAACCCTGGGAGATCCTTGACGGAAGACGCGTCGATGCCGATGAGCTTCGCGCCGACAACAGACGGCCGGACGTTGCGAGCATGCACCATCCCGGGAAGCTTGACATCCACCGCCCATGTCAGCGACCCGTCCACCTTGGGTGGAATGTCGTAGCGCTCTAGAGACTGGCCGACGTTCCGGAGCTCTTGCACCGGCTTGACCGCGGCTGTGCCGGTAGTTTCGTTGACGTTTTCCCCCGTCAGCGTGACATGGAACTGCTTCGCATCGATCAACTCCGCGTAGGTGAGTTTCTTCGAGGGGTCCGACTTCAGCGTGATTACCGCGTCGCTGACGTTTAGCTGCGCGACCGGCACGCCGAACCGCTTGGAGGCCAGCTCCAGCAAGACGCGTCTGGCCTCGGCGGCCACCCTTCGCATCGGCCAACCATCTCTCTGTATCGCATCGGAACCGCCGGATCCGCCCTGGTCCGGAGTGACGTCGGTGCTGCCCATGATGACGTCGGTGTCCTCGTAGGCGATATCCAGCTCGTCGGACATCATCTGCCGAAACGCCGTTCCCGTCCCTTGGCCGCAATCTGTCTTACCGACGAAAAAGGTCGCGGTGTTGTTCTCATGAATCGCGATCCACGTATCGAGCTCCCTGAAGTCGGGCTCGGGATAGGGGCCGGCTGTCGGTTCACCTTGCGCCGCGACAGTAAACGAGAGGGCAGGAGAGACGGCCGCCGCGCCGAAGCTCACCACAAAGACACCTGACGTCTTGAGGAAATTCCTACGAGAGCTCCGCTGCTCCAGCACGTCCTCGATCCTCTTCGGGATAGTCGTGAAGGTTGTCATGAGCCCACCACCTTCCTGCCGGACTTGGCATCAGCGGCCGACGATCCTCCCGCGGCACGTTTGACCGCCGCCTGGATCCGGTAATAGGTCATACACCGGCACAACGCTCTAGCCATACCCTCACGGATTTCGGCGTCGGTCGGATTCGGATTTCGGTCCAGAAGCGCCTTGGCCGTCATGATCTGTCCGTTCTGGCAGAAGCCGCATTGAGGAACCTGCTCGTCGATCCAGGCTTGCTGCACCGGGTGCAGCGTGCCGTCTTTGGCAAGTCCTTCGAGCGTGGTTATCTCCCCTTTGACTCGCGACGTCGGCGTGACACACGATCGCGTCGCCACACCGTTGATGATGACCGTGCACGCCCCGCACTGGCCGAGTCCGCAACCAAACCGCGGGCCTCGCAAGCCGAGATCGTTTCGCAGGACGTAGAGCAGTCGAGTCGAAGGGTCGATATCCACGGTGTGTGTGGTGCCGTTCACATTCAAAGTCACGTTGCTCATCGTCCTTGCTCCTTAGACATCGGATGGATGGGTCGAAGTGGGTACGATCTTGCTGCCGGTCTGTCCAAGGGCTCGCAGCAGTTCATCGGATCGTATCGCCTCCAGTGAGACAGCTGGCTCGCAACGGCCGCGCCAACGCGCAACGACTGTACCGGATCGCCACCTGTTCGACAACCGAAACCGATAGGTCTGAGCCTCGGCCGCGCCTCAGCGGCACCTGGCCCACAAAATCGCGGCCAGCAACCTTCTCGATCATGGTCCCACCCGTGCGGCAAGTTCCGCGATCAATGATTCCCAAAACCGAGAAAAAAAACGCGTAGCAGCATACCGCTCTCTCGATCGTTCTCAACGCTGGAGCGAACCACGTGACAACGGGGTGGATCGCGTGAGTCATCACTGTTGCGCTCACCCCACTCCTACGGTATACGTGTCCAGCCTCGAGATCTTGAAGTACCCCATGATCTTTGTTGTCCAGCTTCTCTTGGCCCAGATGACGCCAGCCATGCGCTTCTAAGAGACGAAAGTCGTACATCGTAGACAAACAGATGAGACACGCGGTTCTTCTCGCTATTTTGTCGATTTCCGCGCCACGCGACGTAGCCCTTGCTCAGTCTGCGTCCGAGCTCTCGCCCAACGTGTTGGAGCTCGTACGGGTTCGAGCTACGGTCTTCGTTCTGGCGAACGTCCGCGTGGTGGACGGCACCGGCGCCCCTCCGCAGACAGATCAGGCGATCGTCGTGGAACGAGGACGAATCACCGCCATCGGTGCGACCGACCAGGTTACCGTCCCGAGCGGCGCCGACGTGCTTGATCGTGCAGGGCACACCGTGATACCCGGTCTCGTCGGCATGCATGATCACACGGACTACGCCGGAGCCCGGGCGCGACTGACATTGAGCTTCAGCGCGCCCCGGATGTATCTGGCGTCCGGGGTCACGACGATACGTACCGCTGGAAGTCTGTCCCCGTACACCGAGATCAACTTGAAGAAGGCCATCGATGTGGGCGAGATGGTGGGCCCGCGAATGCACATCGCGGGTCCGCGGCTGAGTGAGGGGCTCCAAAACTATGCACCCTCGTCTCCCGAGGACGCGCGCCGGATGGTGCGCTACTGGGCCCAAGAGGGTGCTACGTGGATCAAGGCCCACGCTCGAATCAGCCGCGAGCACCTGAAAGCGGCGATCGACGAGGCCCATCGCCAGGGCATCAAGTTCACGGGCCATCTCTGCTCGGTGACCTATGGAGAGGCCGTCGATTTAGGCATCGATGGCTTGGAGCACGGGTTGTTCGTGGCGTCGGATTTCGCTCCCGCAAAACAGCCGGACATCTGCCCGCCCTCGCAGCGGGCCAGCATCGCGAGCGTTGATATCGAGAGCGAAGAAGTGAAATCCTTGATCCAGCGCATGGTGGACAACAACGTGGCCCTGACGTCGACGTTGTCTGTCATCGAACAGCTCGTACCTGGGCGGCCGGTAGAGGATCGTGTCCTCGAGATCATGGCGCCCGAGGTGCGCCAGGCTTTTCTGGAGCGCCATCGCGTGCTTCAAGAGTCGGCGGCTGAATCTTTGATGCCGAAGGTCTGGGCGCGCGGGCTTGCTTTCGAAAAAGCGTTCGCCGACGCGGGAGGCCTCTTGGCTGCAGGCGTCGATCCGACGGGAAACGGAGGCGCCATTCCTGGTTTCGGGGATCAGCGCAACTTCGAGCTTCTGATCGAGGCGGGCTTCGACCCGGTGCAGGCGATCGAGATCATGACCGCCAACGGCGCGAGGATCCTCGGGGAATACGATCGCCTGGGCTCCGTCTCCGTGGGAAAGCGTGCCGACATGGTGGTTCTTCGGGGCGACCCGGTCGCGCGTCCCGCCGACATCCGCAACGTTACCATCGTTTTCAAGGACGGGGTGGGTTACGACGCGCCGAAGATTCTGGATTCGGTGAAGGGAATCGTTGGCGTTCGCTGAGGAGCATGCGGTTCCGCTATATGAGACGAAGCAATGATAATGGTACGCAAGGTACGGCTTTCCCGTCACCGCGATCACATCGCGAGAGCGAACCAATGGTCGTCGAGAGAAATGGTGTCCGCCGTCTGACCAAAACGCCTACCAGTCCACGGCGCAACGCATCGAAGCTTCTCGTATTGATAGTCCTCGTGAACGCGGCGCTGGCTCAGGGGCAGGATTTCAAGGTCACGTTGCTTGGCACCGCCTCGCCCGCACCTCGGCCTGACCGTTTCGGACCAAGCACGCTGGTGGAGGTAGGACCCGAGAAGTTTTTGTTCGATGTGGGGCGCGGCGTGCCGATACGCCTCTGGCAACTTCGAGTCCCGATGGGCGAGATTACCGTTCTCCGACGAAGGGCCGGCATGGCGACCCCGAACCAGAACGCGTCGTCCACGATGTCGGCAGCGGGATAGCGTGGATTCCAAACGAAACGGTTCAGTCCTCTTTTCGTCGATACGCTTTCAAGGTGAGCGAGCTCAGCAAGAAACGCAGCGGTTGTTGTTCACCGCGCCGAGGCTCACGAGCAGATCGCGCGCCTCCGGGAACGGCTGCACGCGCTGAACGGGTCCATTGGCCATATCGGCGGTGGAGCGCCCCTCGCGGTTGACGGCGGTGACGTCGGCGCCTTTCGAGACGAGATACTCGACCAGCTCGACGTGACCCATCGAGGCGGCGTTGTGGAGCGGCGTGCTGCCTTCCTGGTCGCGCGCGTTCACGTCCGCCCCGCACTCTTCCACGAGATAGCGGACCGCGGGCATGAAACCGGCCGGGTGGTTGCGATGGTCGTTCGCGGCGAAGCCTTCGCCATAGCCCGCGCCCGTCGCGCCGTGTAGCGGTGACATCGCGGGCCCGCCGACAGGAACGGGCTCGAGCCCGGACACGTCCTTGATCTCCCGCGCGCGCTGGTTCGCGACTAGCGGACGAACTCCGGCATTCTTCGTCGGGATAGTCGTGTCGGCGCCGTAGGCGCGTAGGAGCTTCATTGCAGCGACGTCGCTTCCGTAGGCGGCGCGCCAAAAAGGTGTGGCGCCGATCTCGTTGATCGACGAGCGGTCGAAGTTATAGCCCATGAACCACACTTTTTTCTTCACGCGAACGTTCGGGTCCGCGCCCGCTAAAAGGAGCGCCTCCATCAGCTCGAGATGGGTGAGTTTTTGTTGTTTGTGCGCGGTCGGTTGCGGGTAGGCCGCCCGCGGCGCCCAAGCTAGATTGATCGTCGCGTAGAGCGGCGTGACGTCCGCCGGCTCGCTCGCGAGATTCGGGTCAGCGCCCTCGTCGACGAGAAGCTTGGCGAGCTCGAAGTGGCCGTTCATCGTCGCGATGAGGAGCGGGCTCGTCTCGCTGCCTTCGGCGACCCGATCGATGTCCGCGCCCGCCTCGAGAAGCGCTCGGACGGAGTCCGGGTGGCCCTGCCGCGCCGCGAAAAGAAGCGCGCTCATCCCGCCTTGCTTGCCAACGCGGTCACCGAACGGCTCCCGCCCGCGCCGAGGCGGTGCTTTCTCCTCGCCGCTACCAGGGATCATCCAGCCAAAGAGCTTCGCGAAGAAGCTCTTTTTGGGCTTTTTGTCCTCTACTTGCGCTACGTCGTCACCCGCGGCTTCGGCGCGCGCCTTGTGCAAGTCTTGGAGTCGTTTTTTGAAACCGTCTTGGATCGCTTTGTTGAGCGTCGGCACGTCGATGACGTCGGTCACGAGGCTCACGTCGGCGCCGCGCTCGATGAGAAGCTCGATCACCGGGTGTCGACCATTGGCCGCGGCGAACATGAGAGCTGTTTGGCCGCCGTTCAACTCGCGTGCGTTGACGTCGGGCTCACGATCGAGAAGGAGCCGGACGGACGCGATGCTTCCCGAGGCGGAGGCGAACATGAGCGCGGTTGCGCCTGTCGTCGTAGCGTCGCTCGCGTCGGCCCCCGCACCGAGAAGCGTTTCGACTATCGACGCGTTACCGTGCTTGCTCGCGAAGAGGAGCGGCGTATGAGCTCCGAGACGAGTGGTCGCGCGCGCGTTCGCACCTGCATAGAGGAGCATCTCCGCCATTTCGACGTCGTTCGCGCGCGCGGCCCAGTGGAGCGCCGTCGTACCCCCGCCTTGAGCCGCGTTGACGTCGATGCCTTGCTGCAACAAAGCGCGTACCGTTTCACGGTTGCCTTGCTCCGCCGCGTCCGCGATGGGAAAGGGGCTCGTCTCGACGTCGACCGGCCCTGCTGCCGCCAAAGCAAAAACGCCAAGCGCGAGAATCATCCGATATCCCATCTCTCTCATGGCCTACCCCGTGACCTCCGTTTGGCTCACTGGAACGCTCGTCAAGTCGAGCGGCTCGGTGCTGTCTCCGAACGACTCACGATCGTCGAAACCGAGCTTGTGCAGAATGCTCAGCATGGCGTTCGCCATCGGCGTCTCGTCGGCCGCTTTGATGTGAAGGTTCCCCGGGATCTGGCCATTCGCGTGGCCCGCGAGAAAGAAGGGGACGCGTTTGTGGTTGTGAATGTTCGGGTCTCCCATCGGAGAGCCGTAGAGGATCAGGCTCTTTTCGAGAAGGTTGCTCCCGTTCTCCTCGGCGTCTTGAAGCTTCTTCAGCAGATAGGGCACGAGGCTCACGTGGTAGCGGTTGATCTTTGAGAGCTTGATGACGTTGGGCTCCTGGTTCCTGTGATGAGAGGCATTGTGGAAGCCTTCGTAAACGCCGCTCTCGGGAAACGACCGTCCTGAGACGTCGCGGCTCATTTTCAACGAGACCACGCGCGTCATGTCGGCCATGAAAGCGAGCGTCATCAAATCGAGCATGATCTCGACGTGCTCGCCGTAGGAGTCGGGCACGCCGATGGGCGCATCCGGAAGCTCGCGGAGCTCACCGCTCTGGTTGCGCTCTTCGACTTTCTCGATGCGCCGCTCGATCTCCCGGATGTTCTCGAGATAGGCATCGAGCCGGTTCCGATCGCTCGGTCCGAGCGTTCTTTTGAGCCGCGCGACTTCGCTCGGGATCCAGTCGAGGATGCTGCGATGGGCCTGGCGCCGTTCGGCACGCTTTTCCGGACTTCCGCCGGAGCCGAAGAGCTGGTCGAAGGCAAGGCGCGGATCGCGGATCATGGGGAGCGGCTCTGTCGCCGACGCCCAGCTGATCGTGTCCATGTAGACGCAGGCATAGCCGTAGAGGCAGCCGCCCGACTGGTCCACGTTCTCGATACAAAGCTGCATCGAGGGGATGGGATTATCTTGGCCGAACCGCTGGGCGTAGAGCTGATCGAGCGACGTTCCCGCGGTAATGTCCGAGCCTTCGGTTTGCTTCGGATGTGACTGCGTGAGGTAGACGGAGCTCGAGCGGAAATGGTCACCGCCCGTTTCCGGCGGTGTGAACGCTTCGGCGTTGCGGCAGTCGGTGTTGCTCACGATCGTGACGTAGTCGCGAAAGGGCTCGAGCGGGCTCAAGCTGCTCGGGGTCAGGTCGAAATCGTGGCCCACGGCCGCGGGTGCCCAAAGGTTTTTCTCAGCGCCGATCTTGTTGCTGCCGGCGGCGCCATGCACCATCTCCATGCACACCAAACGCGTCGGGTCCGTGGTCGCCCCCCAGGCTTTGCGGGCGGGGATCATCGCCTCTAACATCGGAAGCGCCATCGTCGCGCCCATACCGCGCAGCACGCTACGGCGGGATATGTATTTGTTCGTTACGTACACTTGACTCTCCTCACGGATTTTGAACGACAGCCACAGTTTCGGCATCCTCAGTCTCGACGGTGCTCATCCGAAACGGCACACTGTTCACGATGCCGAGGATGAAGGAGGACATCCGGTTGTCGTTCTTGGCGGCGTCGGCCGTGATCTTACGGATTGCCGGCATGTCGAAATACTCGACCCTTCGTCCGAGCGCGTAGGTCATGAGGCTTTCGGTGAAGGTCAGGATGACAGAGTCTTGATAATTGAGCATCGCGTCGCGAAGGCCGAGCGGGCCGTCGAGCGGGGTTCCGTCATAGAGCTCGCCCGTGGCGTCGATCGGAACGCCGTCATCCTTCGTGCGCCACGCGCCGGTCACGTCGAAATTCTCGAGTGCGAGGCCGATGGGGTCGATCACCGCGTGGCACGAGTTGCAGGCCGGGTTCGCGCGATGTGACTCCATGCGCTCGCGCACCGAAAGACGTCTGTCGCCCGCGATGGCCTCCGTCTCCTCTAGCGCAGGCACGTTGGGCGGCGGCGGGGGAGGCGGGCTTCCGAGCAGAACTTCCATGACCCACTTCCCGCGCTGGACCGGCGAGGTGCGATTGGCGATGGCCGTGAGCGCGAGGATGCTGCCATGGCCGAAAAGCCCTCGTCGGTTTCGGTTGATGCCGTCGAGCGGGACCCGGCGGAACCTGTCGCCGGTGACGTTAGGGATACGGTAATGCCGCGCGAGCCTTTCGTTGACGAAAGTGTAGTCGGCGGTCAGTAGCTCGACGACGCTCCGGTCCTCGCGCACGAGATTTTCGAAGAACAGCTCGGTCTCGCGCTTCATCGCGTCCGCGAGGGTCGCGTCATAGAGCGGATAGGTCAAAGCGTCCGGGTGCAGCTTGTGGAGGTCCTGGAGCCGCAGCCACAGGGACGCAAAGCGCGTGGCGAGCGTCACCGATCGTTCATCGTCCACCATGCGACGGACTTGTTGGTCAAAGATTTCGGCGTCCGATAGCTTTCCGTCCGCGGCGAGCGCCAAGAGCTCTTCGTCGGGAGGGCCCGCCCACAAGAAAAACGACAAACGCGACGCGAGATCGACGTCTGCAATGAGGTAGCTTTCGCCGGGCTCGGCGTGCGACGGCGACGGCTCCAGACGAAAGATGAAGCTCGGGCTTGCGAGGATCGCTTGAAGAGCCATCCTGATGCCGCTCTCGAAGTCGCCTCCCTCGCGCCCGATCGAATAGAACGACATGAAGGCTTCGAGATCCGCATCGATGAGAGGGCGGCGATAAGCGCGCTTCGCGAGGTGAGTCACGATCTCTTCGGCGCAGGGAAGCTCTTCTTCGGAGGTCGTCGGGCGGCAGATGAAAATACGACGCCGGGCGGGAGTGTCAGACACGCCGGTGACGTTATACGGCCCACTGATGTTGAAATCGCGAAGGTGCGGCACGGTCGTGACGCCGTAATCCACGCCAATTTGGCTGTCGGCGAGGGTGTGCTCGATCGGGATGAGCAAGTCTTGGACGGGAGCTTCTGAATGAACGAGAAAGGCGGCTGTTACTCTCTGCGGGCCCGCCTTGACGTAAATGGGCTCACTCTGAATCGTCAAACCGTTCAGCTCGGTCTCGGAGAGCAAGGGGTCGACGTCCAAGAGCGCGACCCGCACGCCGTTTACTGAAACCTCGATTTGCTCATTCTGGGCCGGACGGCCGAAGAGAAAACCGTCGGGCGAGCCGTGAAGCAGCGCTTTGAAGATGTAGTCGCCATCGGCGGGGAAGATGTTGACGACAGCGATGCCACCGCGCGTTCCGAACGGTGCGCCTTCGGCGCGACGCGTCTGCGATGCCGTTCGCGGGACTTTGAACGTGACTTCGCTCGGGTCGGCCGTGGGATCGCCCACGGCGAGACGGCTGACTCGGTCGGCTGCGCGCATGTAGCTGTCCATGAGCGTTGGCGACATGCCTTGAACGTCGGCGATGTTGTCGAAGCTGTGGCTTACCGTGTCCGGCGGCAAGAGCGCGGCGACATCGACGTCGAGCGCGAGCAGGTAGGAAACGGAGCTCCTATATTCGGCGCGGTTGAGACGCTGGAAGTCTCGCCGTCCTGGGTTAGGGCTCGAGGAATAGGCCGTGTCGATCCTCGCCTCGAGTGCTCTTATGAAGGCTGCGACCTCCGCTCGGTCAGGCCGAGAGGCATAGGAGGGCGGCATCATGCCGGTGTGGAGCTTGCGGAGCATTTTTTCCGCAACTTCGGTATCGCGCCCGGGCTCCGACGCGTCGAAGGACTCCAAGGTTAGGCCGCCCGTCAGCGCTGCATCGCTGTGGCACATCACGCAATAGTCCTCGACCATCGCGCGCTGCTCGGCAAGCGACATCATGCCTTCTGGGAGCGCAAACTCCTCCTGTGCTGCCACGACTTGCGTGCAAGCAAGTGCGGCTCCCACGATTCCTGCGAAGAAAGTATGCATAGATCGAAACCCACTAGCTCGAGCTCCTCGGCGCGCCGCGCGACCGCTGGCCCGAAACTATTTTGTTCGGTTGATTATGTCCGATTCGGACCCTAGACTTCAACAGGAACGGGGACTGAGAATAATGCGTGCGCAGGAGTTGATGCGCTCGAAGGAGGGCGGGTTTGCATAGAGCCATAACGCGCGCCCTCCCTCCCAAAGCTTGTCTCCGTCAGCTAGTCGGGGCAGACAACCCCAAATCCCTCCCCACAGCAGCCTGGCGCGACGTCGGCAAAACCCTCATCTGCGGGCCGCCCGAAAGTGGCCCTCGGTGGATCGCAGCCCGGTGTCGGTGTTGGGTCTGGCATCGGATCCTTCTCTTTCTCGACGGGCGGCTTCAGTTCGATGTGTCGAACCGTGGCACAGTTTCCCGTGAGATCGGGCATCGAGAGATGGATGCGCACCGTCTTCGAGGTGTCGTCCTCTATACCGTTGAAAAAGTGCTCGACGGTACCTTCGATGTTGAAGAGACCTTCTTGTGGGCTCGGCAAGATGAGTCCTGTGAGGTCGATATCCTCGGAAGTCTGCGGGGCGTTGTCGAAATCCCAGAACACTTTGAGCGTATGGTTACCATCGGGAACTCCCCGATAGCTAAAGAACAGCTTTGCCGTGGTGTCGACGACCGAGCCTGGGTCGCTGAAACGCGCATGAACTTCTTGAACACTGTCGCAATTGAATTCCTCGTCGACGAGCGAGCGAGCGCCGAAAGCACTTCCCGCATGGAAACTCGTGGCCAGCTCTGACGGAGCCATCGGCCCCTCCGCGCTGCAACCCGCAATCGCGACGAGTGTCCAAACCGCCGCAACCCAACTCCAATTTTGAATACGCAATACTCTTCCTCACTTTCGCATCCATTTGGGCTGGGGCCGAGCGAGCTTTTGCAATCCAGGTGCCAGAAAGAACTGATGCGTGATGCCGGAATCGCCCGCCAAACGCGGTGTCCCAGCGTAGGAAGAGAGACACAGGTGATGGGGAACCCCACCAGTCCCTGAGGGATCTCGCCTACACCTGTGGGTGCAATACCGCACCTTGAAAGACGAGGCATTCGCTCACCCGGAGATCGTCATGGCGACCGAGCCTTTCGCCTTTCATCAATCTTTCGCCGGATAAAAGCTGGCCCGTAGACACGCTCTGCCTCCAAAAGATTATGCTGCGGACATAGGAGCCTGAGAAGAGACTCCTCGTTGCTGTGAAAGATGCCAAACGGGTTCGAGTGGTCGATTTGGAGTCCTGCTCGCGCCGTACATCGCCTCCCATCACGGCCACGAAAGACACATTGGTATGAGTCACGTTCGTGTACTCGCTCGAGAACCTCGGGGGCAACGTATCGCGACTCAGCTGGCTCGTCTTTTTTCGCGACCTCGTTTGAACGAGATGTCCCCGTTCTGGCCTGCTGTTTCTTTCTTCGCCGCTCGAGCCTCTTCTTCGGGTCTTTCTTCTCGAGAGCGATATCGAGCGCCGTCTCCAAAATCTCGGCCATGTGTTTCTGAGCGTTCTCGACGCCGACTACTTCCGCGAAGCGTTCGAATTTGTCCTTGAAATCACGCTCGGCGGAAAAGCGAAAATTGAAAACTTCCTTGCGGGCGGGCTGCAGAATGGTCGGGGAGCTCTTCGGCGTCTCTGCGGGTGCGGGTGGAGGTGGAGGTGCTGGTGATGTTGACGGCAACTCCTCGTGTACCGGAGGCGCAGGGCGCTTCCGGATCGACGGCTTGAAGACCGGCTTCGGCCTGAACGCAACGATGTACTCCTCGGTCTCCCTCCGTTTCTTCCCAACGCAATCCGAGATCAGCTTGTCGACATTGTCTTCAGTAAGGTGCGGCGCCAGAAGGGCCGCGACCGTGAGACTGATGCGACTCTTGGCAAGTGCAACGAGAAGCTGCGGGAAGCGCCGCGAAACGTTGGCCACATGTATACGTGCTGGCACGGCGCCCTCGCTTAAGTTGAGGCCGGTAATGCAGTATTCGCGTAGGCGTTTGCCTACGGTCCGACAGGCGGTGTCTTGGCTGGCGCCGCAATCCACTCCGAGCGCATCTCTCGAGAATCGATGAGGTAGAAGCCTCCGTAGCGCGCAAGGACGCCCACCTCCGCGCTGTTCTCGAGTCGAACGATAGCGGCATCTGTCTCCGGGCGATCGAGGACAGCGGTTGGCCGGGACAGCGCCACCGAGTCGACCGGCACGTCGATCGGCTCCGTTTGACTCTCGCGCACATAGCCGATGATGCCGTTGGGAAGTGCCACACGGTAGCTGCGGGCCGCGCCGCCCCATACTAATAAAGGTGTGTGCGCTTCCATCTGCCAAAAACCGTCGTCGCCCCGGGCCTTGATGGTGAGCGGGACCTCTCCTCGCTTCGTGCGCACCCAATGGCCGAGATTCTCGAGGTTGACGCGAACGCTCCGTGGCGATTGCCGCGGTTGTTGCAGAAAAGGACGCGGGTCGATCGGACCTTCGCTGCGAATGTAGATCCCGAAATGCAGGTGGGGAGGTGTGGTGCGCGCGTTTCCACTATTGCCGACGGTACCGATCCGGTTGCCCGGCTCGACCCAGTCGCCTTCCTTTACGTCTTGCGTCTGGAGATGCGCAAAGTAGAGCCGGAGGTTGCGCTCGCGATCCTCGAGCCAGATGATGTTGCCTCCGAGCCTCCACTCGTCTACGCGCCGTACCCTGGCTTTGGAGGTCGCGAGCACGTCCGTGCGGCGTGGGGCGAAGATATCGACGCCGTGATGCGCGCGTCGGCCGCCTTCCCGCGCCGCGCCGAAGCCGCTTCCAATCGAGCCCGTGTCGTGTCCCGAGACGGGAAATTCGAGAGACGCGACGTTCCTGATCTCGACGGTGGTGCTGCCGCCGCCGCGCAAGAGCTCGGACTGCAGGCGCAGAAGGTAACGTCCGTTTCTTCGTGGCTCGAACGCCAACCGCAAATTACCCTCGCCGCCGCTCGCGACGTGGACGGGCTCTCTGCCTTCCTCTTCCGGCAATCGGAACAGATCCAAGTAGGCCCGCCAATCGGATGTGGGCTGAAGCGTGAGCTGGGTCTCGGTGCGCTGCCCGCGCGCGACCGTGAAGGCATAGGACGTCGCGAAAGCTCGAGCGGGGTCGATATAGTTGGTCTCTTTGAATGGAATGTCGATTTCGGTCGCGCTCCGGAGAGCGGCCTCGGCGGCCACCGACCAGTCTCTACCGAGCGCTGTCTCTGAAAGTCCACTGACTTCGAGCGCATGGCGGTAGGCGTCGTGCGTGTCGGTCGGGACGTAGGGTGCGGGAACAATCTCGGCTGGCACCCGAGGGCGGCGGCTAGGACACCGGCCAGAAAGGTGACACGCCAAGAAACGGGCACGACTACAGAATAGCAAGACTGCGACGGGTAGCTTGCTAAAATACCCGGCAATGTCGTCCTTTGTCGTCGGGCAGCGGTTTCTCAGCGAGGCAGAGCCGGAGCTCGGTCTCGGCCAGGTCGAGCGCATCGAGAATCGACGGGTCTTCCTCCGTTTTCCCGCGAGCGACACGACACGGCAATATGCCGCACAAAGCGCGCCCATCAAGCGCGTGCTCTTTCGGGTGGGCGACGAAGTCGAGAACGAGTCGGGCCTGCGGTTCTCTGTCGAGGACGTCGTCGAGGAGGACGGCCTCATCGTCTATGGTGGCAATGGGCACCGCATCGAGGAGACCGAGCTTGCCGCGACCTTGCGGTTCAGCAAACCGGAGGAGCGGCTCTTGGCCGGCCACTGGGACGAGAGCCGGAGCTTCGATCTGCGCTACCGGACTCTGGTACGACAATACAACGCCAAGAAGTCACCCGCACGCGGTTTCCTCGGCGCGCGCATCGAGCTCATCCCGCACCAGCTCTACATCAGCCAGGAGATTGCGTCCCGGCCGATGCCGCGCGCGCTGCTCGCGGACGAAGTGGGGCTCGGAAAGACCATCGAAGCCGGCCTCGTGCTCCACCGGCTGCTCAGAAGCGGGCAGATCACGCGCGTTCTGATCCTCGTTCCCGAGACTCTTGTGCATCAGTGGTTCGTGGAGATGTTCCGTCGCTTTCATATCTCGTTCGCGCTCGTGAACGAGCCCTATTGCGAAGCGCTGAAAGCTTCCGAGCCGGACGAGAACCCGTTCTTGCAGTCGCAAACCGCGATCGTAAGCCTCGATTGGGTCGCCGACAACGCGCGCCATGTCGAAGAGGTCTGCGAAGCCACGTGGGACATGCTCGTTGTAGACGAGGCGCATCACTTGGAATGGGCGGGCATCCCGAGCCCTCAATATGCGCTTGTCGAGAGGCTGGCGCGTGAGACCCGCGGGCTCTTGCTCTTGACCGCGACGCCGGAGCAGCTTGGCGAGGAGAATCACTTCGCTCGGCTCCGTTTGCTCGACCCCGATCGATATCCGAGCTTCGAGAGCTATCAGCAGGAGGCGGCCGGCTACCGCCACATTGCCGAAGTCGCGGGGGCGCTGCTCGATGGCAAGATGCTGACCCAGGAGCAAGGGAAAGACCTTGCCCGATTTTTGCCGCGGAGCGCGAAGCTGCTTCAAGCGCGGTTGAAAGCCGTCCTCGCCGGCGACGAAGCTGCGCGCGCGCCCTTCATCGAGGATCTCATCGACCAGCACGGGCCGGGTCGTGTCGTCTTCCGCAATGCGAGAAGCGTTCTCGACAGCGTTCCCGAGCGCCGCGCCCGCGGGCGGAAGCTCGATTGGCCGGCGGAGCGCGGCGAGCTTTTCGAGAAGCTCGCTCAGGAGCTTGTCGCCGACACTCGAGAGACGGGCCTGAGCCTCGACCACGACTATGCCGAGGATCCGCGAGCAAAGTGGCTGCAAGAACTTCTCGTCGAGCTCGCGCCCGAAAAAGTTCTCATTCTCTGCAGGTTCAAGGAAAAAGCGATCGCGCTAAAAGAGGCGTTGCGGGTTCGAAGTCGTTTCCCGGTTGCGGTTTTCCACGAAGACTTGTCGCTCCTTCAACGCGATCGTAACGCGGCATGGTTCGCGAATGAAGACGACGACGGCGCGCAGGCGCTTCTTTGCTCCGAGATCGGAAGCGAGGGAAGAAATTTTCAGTTCGCCCATCACCTCGTCTTGTTCGACTTGCCGCTCAATCCCGAGCTTCTCGAACAACGCATCGGACGTCTCTACCGCATCGGCCAAGAGCACAATGTCGAGATCCACGTGCCGTTTCTTCCGGGAAGCCCGCAAGAGATGTTGTATCACTGGTATCACGAGGGCCTCGACGCATTCGAGAAAAATCTCCCGAGCGGCACCTATTTTGACGAGCTCGCAGAGCTCGTGCGCGAGCTCGCGGTCGAACATGTCGAGGAATGCGATCCGGAAACCGTATCCGAGCCCCCGAAGGACATGGCCCGGCTCTTGGAGCGCACGCGTAGCTTTCGTGAGGAGGTTATCGCGAAGCTTCAAGTCGGCCGCGACCGTTTGCTCGAGCTCGGCTCGTTCCGCCGCGCGGCGGCGGAAGCGCTCGTGGCTGATATCCGTCAAACGGATGAGGACAAAGCGCTCGACCGCTATGTCCAGGATGCGCTTGGGCAGCTCGGCGTCGAGCTCGAGGAAGTGTCTGCGCGCACCTTCGTGTTTCGCAAGGGTAATCAGCTCACCGTGGACGATTTACCTGGTTTGCGCGGCGAGGAGGTAGGCATGACCGCCGACCGTGACAAAGCGACGCATCAAGGTGAGCTAGACTTTCTCACTTGGGATCACCCCATGGTCACGAGCGTCATGGACCTTATCGTGAGCTCCGAGCGCGGCAACAGCGCCGTTGCTTGTGTCGTGGAGCTGGGCGCCGAGTCCCTTTTGCTCGAAGCCGTATTCGTTCTCGACGTGGTGGCACCGCCGGCCCTCTACACAGATCGATTTTTGCCACCCATGCCTCTACGGGTGGTCGTCGATCAGAGCTTGCGGGACCTCACGGACTCTTTGCCACCAGGCAAGTTGAAGAAGAAGATTGTGGACGGGCGTCAGGTGTTACGCTTGACCGATCGAAGCTGGCAGGATGAGCTATTGCCGAAGATGATAGTGGCCGCGCGCGAGCTTGCCGAGAAAGAGCGGCCGCGCCGAATCGAAGCGAGTCTTTTCGAAATGCAGGATGTGATGGGAAAAGAGCTGCGAAGACTGAAAGCGCTCGCCGAGGTAAACCATCACGTCCGACCGGACGAAATCGACCGCGTCGAGGCGGAGACGCGGGATTTGAAAAAGGTCATCGAGTCCGCTCAGCTGCGACTCGACGCGCTTCGATTGATTTGGAAAACTCCAACGCCTCCCAGGCCTCCGCGATGACCCCGTAATGTTTCGAGCCCGCGCGTTCGTCACCATCTTGCTTCTTATTTTTGCCATCTACGCCTTCTCTCCGCCGGAGCGCAAGAAGCGTTGGATCGACAAGCTCCGAGAGCTCAGTAAATCTCTCGTGATCTCGCTCGTGATCTACTGGATATATATGCTCGTCATCTACTTCTTGCGGCAGGGGTGAGAGTTGCCATAATGGAACTGAAACCATCCAAAACCCGAAACCAACGCCGTGAGCAAGCAAATAAGTTCCACGAGGGCACTCGGATGTCTCGCTTTAGTCGCCCTTCCTTTTGCGGGGTTGGGTGTCTTCATGGCCGATCTCATTGGTGCTGCCGTTCTGGATTGGTCCGCGATGCAATCCTGGGAGGAAGTTCCAGCTGAGCTCATCTCGGTCAATCTGTGGCGGAGCCGGGATGCGGAGAACAGCGCCGAGGCTCGAGCAACCTACGGGTAGCAATATGAGGGACGGCCATTCACGGGTACCAGGGTGTCGCTCCACAAAGGCCCCGATAGTGTCGGGAGCTTCCAAGAGGACACCTATCGCGAGCTCTTGTCGCATCGCGGCTCAGCGTTTCGTTGTTTCGTAAATCCAGCCAATCCAGCGGAAGCGGTGCTCTATCGCGACCTGCATTGGGACCTCATCGACTTGTACTTCCTTTACCTCGTCTTCTTCGGCGGCGGCGGCTTCGTCTTGATGATCGTGGGACTCGTTGGCGGAAAGATAGCCAAGCGGAACGCCGAGCTTCAGGAGCGACAGCCGGACGAGCCGTGGAAGCACAAAGAGGCGTGAGCCACCGGGAAGCTCGTCACCAACACGAACCCGTTGCTCGTGTTTAGCATTATATTCGCCGTTATATGGAACGTGCTCTCGTCGTTTGTTTGGTTCGACATTCCGGAGATCGCGCAGAGCGAGAACAAGCTCGCGCTTCTCTTCCTCATGTTTCCCACGGCGGGCGTTGGGCTCATCTTTTGGGCGCTACGGAACTTCGCCCCCTACATCAAGTTCGAGGTACCGGTCTTCGAGACCGAGGAAAACTCGGAGAATTCTCGCATCGCGGAGGGTTCGCGGCTCTAGCGGTTCTTCTCGGAGCCCCTCATCGAGAATCTGGAATCGATCCTCCGCGGCTGATTACTCGAGCGGAGACGTCACGCCGTCGACCGGCCAGTCTTTTTCGATCGCGAGCTGCTCCATCGCCTCGATGCGCTCGTCGCTGACGGGGTGAGTGGCCAGGTAGGTGGAAAGCGAACGCTCGATCCTCCCTTCTGGGGCGGGAAGCTTCTCGAAAAAATCGGTCGCGCCGCTCACGTGACCGAACTCCGCCACGACGAGAGACAGACCAAAAGCGTCGGCTTGCGACTCTTGCTCCCGGCTGAAGACCCGTCCCGTGATTTGGACCGAGAGTCCGACGAGATCTCCAGCCGCACCGCTTCGGCCCATCGCCGCCATTATCAATGCGAGAGTCAAGCCTCGCCCCAAGCTACGCAGGTGATCCCGGCCCGCGTAGTGCCCGAGCTCGTGGCCGAGGATGAAGGCCAGCTCGTTCTCGCTCTCGACCGCTTTCATGAGCCCGGTGGTGACGAGAATCTGGCCGCCAGGGAAGGCGAGCGCATTCGGGAGCGGGTCGTCGAGAAGCCCGGCCCGCACGCTGTCGGGGCGCTCTGGCCAACGGCTGGAGATCCGGGCCACCAGACCCTCGAGACGCCTTTGATAGGCGCGTTCGTCTTCATTCGTTGGCTGATGGGCGAGCTCCTCGAAGTCGGGAAACATCCGAGACTCCCAGGACCGAGGCACGTAGGGCACGAGGTGGTTGATGAGAAGCGTCATCGCCCCGAAAATCAAGAACATGATCGCCGCGAGGCCGAGCAGCATGACGAGCCCGTCTTTGAGGGGACTGCGCGGCGGGGCATTGACGTCGTCCCGCGGCAAGCGCGGCTCGTGTCTCACGGAGTAGCCGGTGCGCGCCGTCTGAGTTTTAGCCCGGTCCCAAAGGCGAGAATCTCCACGGCGGCGGTGCCTTTGTTGTTGCCGGACGAGCTTGCGATGCGCGACGTCTCTATCCGCATATTGCTGATTGCGTGATAGCTGCGCGCGCGCGCATCCTCTTTCATTCGCATGATGGCTTCGCGGCGTGCACGGTCGAGGAGCGGCTCGTAAGACTTGATACGTCCTCCAAATAACATGCGAAGCCCCGCGATGAAGCGTTTGAAATAGTCGACCGAGATGACTACGCTTCCCGTGACGAGTGTGGAGCCGATTATCTCTTCGTCGCGCGGCTCGTAGGGAAACGTGACGGTGAGGAAGCGTCGAGAGGCGTGCTCGCGGGTGCGCAGCTCGCGGTGGTGCTTCTTTTCGATGGCGTTACCAATGAAATAGGCACCGATGAGGGGTACGAGCGGCAGGAGAAACTGGGGAAGAATGGATTCGTCCATCCGTCACTCCACCTTGACGGCCGTGCCGTAAGCGAAAAGCTCGGCCGCGCCCTGGGCTACGGAGCTGGTGGTGAAACGCACGTTGACGACCGCGTTCGCGCCGACGGATTTGGCTTGCGCCTCCATACGCTCGACCGCCTCTTGGCGCGCTTCGTTGAGCAGCTCGGTATAGCCCTTGAGTTCGCCACCTACGATGTTCTTGAAGCCCGCCATGATGTCGCGGCCGATATGCTTGGCGCGCACGGTGCTGCCTGTGACGACACCGTAGAACTCTTGAATCGTCTTTCCTGGAATATTCTCGGTATTGCTCAGAATCAAGTGAGCCTCCCTTGTTTTAACTTGGCTGGAAATGGTTAATCTTCGTGGTCGACAGGACGTCGTGTATGTTTTATGTCTCCGCGCCGACGCTTGGCTTCGAGACGGCGCGCCCGCGCTCGCGCCGAGACCTTTTTTTGTTCACGCTTCTTGGGTACCAGGGTAGCGCGGCGGATGAGCTCGACGAGGCGTTCGATGGCGTCATCACGGTTCCTGGACTGCGAGCGAAAGCGGCTCGCTTCGATCGCCACGATGCCCTCGGACGTCATCTTGCTGCCGGCAATTTTCCTGAGCCGTGCGCGTACGTCGTCCGGAAGAGAGGGCGAGCTCTCGGCATCGAAGCGAAGCTGCACCGCGGTCGACACTTTGTTGACGTGCTGACCGCCGGGGCCGCCCGCTCGGACGAATTTCAGGTCGATCTCCCAATCGTCCAGCTCGATTTCGTCGGTTACAGGAATCATCTCATTAATCAGGAATCATCTCATTAATAAGGATAACCCTACGCGATGGCTTTTGCCCGCTTCCGGTATAATCCGGCCGTTCATGAGTGTATCGGGTAAGACCGGGTGCATGCGCCTGATATGGAGAAGAGTGAATGCGTCGAAATCTAACCGTTGGGGCTCTGTGCCTCGCCGCTGGGTTCTCGCTGTCGTGCACCGAAGAGGAGCCGCGTAACAGTCTCATCTTTGCCTCGAGCGCCGACGCTACGACGCTCGACCCGCACAACACCACAGACTCGCAGTCCGACCAAGTCATCTGGATGTTGTTCAACGCCCTCATCCGCTACGACGAGAACATGCAATTCGTGCCCGATCTCGCCGAGAGCTGGTCGTTGGCCGACGACAACGTGACGTGGACGTTCCATTTGAGATCGGGTGTGAAGTTCCAAGACGGCACGCCCTTCGACGCGCAAGCGGTGAAAGCCAACTTCGACCGCGTGCTCGACCCGGAGCAAGGCCACAATCGGCGGAGCTTGTTCCAGCCCATCGAGCGCGTAGACGTCATCGACGAGCACACCGTGAACATCGTCACCGCGTACCCATTCGGCGCCTTCGAGCCGATGATGGCGCACGTCTCCGCCGTCATCGTGAGCCCCGCGGCCGCCGAGAAGTTCGGGAAGGATTTCGGCTACTCCGCCGATACCACGGTAGGAACCGGCCCCTACAAAGTGGTGAGCTGGCGCAAGGACCTCGAGCTCATCCTGGAGCGGAACGACGACTATTGGGGAGAGAAGGGTAAGCTGGAAACGGTCATCTACCGTCCTATCCCCGAGGCGGCGTCGCGCATCATCCCGCTCGAATCGGGCGACGTCCACGTCATCACCCATGTGCCGACCGCGGACCTGCCTCGCCTCGAAGAAGACCCGAACGTTACGATGACAAAGACGCTCAGCATCGGCGCGCAGCAGTTCCGTTTCCACTGCAAGCGCAAGCCTTATGACGATCCGCGCATAAGACAGGCCATTGCCTACGCCATCGACCGGCGCGTCATTCTCGAGAACTTGATGCCGGGAATGGTAGAGCCGTCCACGGGACCATTGACGCCACGCATTCGGGCGCGCTTCCACTATTGACGGATCACAGAGATCTCCAAACTCATGTGGTCGATGTAGCCAACGCGCTCGCAGGCGAGGCCGGCGCTCTCGGCAACCCCCGCGATGCCACCCCTCCGGTAGAAATCGCGGAAAGCGCCGAAGTGCTCACGCCCCGCTGCGGCTTCGACAAGCCGGTTCCGCGCGCCAGCGAGGTTCCATGGCATCGGCACGCGGTAATCGAGGCACAGGAGTCGTTTCGCAACGCGCGTGACCTCGCGAAGCACAGGTGTCCGCGCTTCTGCAGGCATCTCGTGGAGCGCGAGCACCATCGTGGCCACATCGAAGTAACCTGCCACACGTTCCCGAAAAGCGTGCAGCACATCGCCGAGAACGAACGACACATGCTCGAAGCCCTCATCGCTCCGCCTCTGATTCGCGTATTCCGCCATAGTCGGAGATAACTCGATCCCGACGACTTCTTTGGCGTGCGGAGCCATGCGAAACGCAAGGTTTCCGGTTCCGCAGCCAACGTCCAGCACCTGTCCGCCAGGCTCCACGAGCTCGGCGATCTTTCCGTGAAGTCCCGAAAGGAACGGATCTATGAAGCGAGCATAGAAGCGCCCGTCGTAGCTGCGACTCCGCGGTGTTCTGCTCTTGGTCATTGCGGCATCGCGGTCGGCATTGTGCGTTTCGCTTCCATTCTCATTATTGAAATGCGCGTTGCGGAAGAGCTACGTTAAGCGAGATTTGTTGCGTGGTGCAATCCTGGCAGGGTACTAAGCAAATTGCCACTGGGGTCTGTATTCTCCTGGGCTTGTCAGCAAGGCGAGTGCTCGGACGGGTAGGAAAAGCGGTATGCGAGAGAGGTACGTTGTGCGAGTCTTGATGTGTCTTGCAATCCTGTCGAGCCAGCTCGTAATGGCAGGAGAGACTCCGTTCCGAGTGGAGCGGTTGCTCGATCGGCCGATCATCACGCCGGCCACCCATCCGAGCATAGGCGAGAACATCCAGGGTCCGTCGCTGGTGCGCGTACCCGATTGGGTGGAAGTGCCGCTTGGTCGGTACTACCTGTACTTCTCCGATCACAAAGGCCGCTATATCCGGCTGGTTTTTGCGGATGAGTTGACGGGGCCGTGGACCGTGCACCCACCCGGAAGTTTGCAACTGACTGAGTCCTATTTTTCCACCGAAGCTCCGGAGGGAACGCCGGAGCAGCTCGAGGCGGGCGCCGCCCGTCGGGCGAAAGCAGAAGGTATCGGGCTCGAGGGATTAGGGCACGATCTCGTCAAAGAGTCTTCCTGGCCTCACATCGCGTCACCGGACGTGCACATCGATCATGACAACGAACGCTTCGTCATGTATTTTCACGGTCTCGAATCCTTCGGCCGCCAGGTAACCCGCGCGGCGACCTCGAAGGACGGCATTAGCTTTGTCGCCGACCCAGCAATATTAGGCCGAACCTACTGGCGTGCTTTTCGACACGATGGATACCACTACGCACTGGCGATGCCGGGACAGATCTATCGTTCGCGGGATGCCCTCCACGGATTCGAGGCCGGGCCGCGGCTTTTCAATCCCGACATGCGCCACGCCGCGCTTCTGAAGCGCGACAACCGCCTGTACGTTTTCTTCACGCAAGTGGGGCACACGCCTGAGCGTATTCTCTGGAGCTCGATCGCGCTGAACGGCGATTGGATGAGTTGGCGAGAATCGACACCTGTCGAGATCTTGCGTCCCGAGCACGATTGGGAAGGTGCCGATGCGCCGCTCGTCCCTTCCATCAGAAGCGTCGCCTACGGACGCGTCAACCAGCTGCGGGACCCCGCTAACCCAGAGGCGTTCTTCGAACGTCCAAAGCACGAGTAGATTTTCTCCACGTGCGGCGTCCAAGCCACACTACTGGTCGCAAATGTGGACGCGGGAAAAAATTGGGTGCTCTAGGGAGTTTCGGTGCTCGAACCCGACGCGCAAAGAAGAAGGCAGGAAACTGAGGAAGCGTCTCGGGGGAGCTCGGTCTCGCCGACATCGAGCTGGCGTCGCGCGCTTCCACGAATGCTGCCCGAGTTCTAGCCCACCGGAAGTGCGGACCTTTCACGGGGAACGAGACTTCCGTTGTTCAGCAATCTTTTGGTGGATGAACGCCGGGCCGTAAACGCGCTCCGCCTCCAATAGATTATGCGAGGCGCAAAGGATTCTGAGGTCGGCTTCATCGTTACTTCGAAAAATACCAAAAGGCTTCTTGTGGTCGTTTGCAACCCCACCCGCGCCGTACATCTCCTACCATCTAGTCCCACATAGGTGCATTGGTACCAGCGCAGCAGAATCTCGAACGCTTCGAGATTAGCATCGTCATCTTGCAAGCACCCACCAATCGGTTTCAGGATCTCGAGCCCCTGATTCCAGATTTAGTCAACGCTCCCGCGACCATCAAACCCGGTGAGCTCGTGAGGCTCGGGAGCGATGGTTGCAGCCAGAGCGGCAACCAAGGCTTCATCGCCCCGCTGCCTTCCATCTGGACCCAGAAAGGCGCTTCGAACCACCCGCCCTGCAGACCTCGCCTTTTTGCTGCGGCAACTTGCCCTTCGCCAACGGTGTGCTCCACATCCTAAGGGCCTGCGAAAACATAACTCCAGTCGAATAGGCGTAACCGTGCCTCGGTCAGGCTGCGAGGTTGCATTATGAGACTGACCGATTTCTCTGCAGAGGCCATCGCCAGGTTGCTGCGCAAGCAGAAGATCGCCCGAATGCCGAAGCTGATGGGTGCGATGGGGACCAACGCTAGACGCACCGTCTTCCGCAAG
>Ga0310120_10000018_pt1 | contig 134015 bp, 131 predicted proteins | sample CB27_AW_983_MG_FD_203506 | JGI IMG/M metagenome (GOLD analysis project Ga0310120, IMG submission 203506) | Marine microbial communities from Western Arctic Ocean, Canada - CB27_AW_983 | ecosystem: Environmental > Aquatic > Marine > Oceanic | place: Canada: Western Arctic Ocean | collected...
TTCCATCCGGAAGCTTCCGGAACGACAAAAGCAGGATGGACAAAAACTACCGAAAGGGGAAGGTTCGGAGCAAACCAACGAAGACGATACGTCAAGCGCCCGAAGTACTCCGTCCGGAAAGAGTCCTTCGCCTGGTGAGACCTCACCGAAGCGCGAAGGGCAGAGTCAGGATAAGCCGCCGGTCGTCGAACCGCTGGGACCTTCACGTTACAAAGTAACGTTCACCGCGAGCGAGAAGTTCCACGACAAAATAGAGCGCCTCTCGGCACTCATGCCGGGTGCCGACCTCGTTTCCATGATGGAGGCGGCCGTGACGGAGAAACTCGAACGGCTCGAGGCCAAGCGCCTCGGCAAAGTCAAGAATCCGAGGAAGGGCCTCGACCAGGCCGACACCGCACCCGGTGTGCGAGGTCTCTCCGCCCCGGTAAAGCGTTTCGTGTGGAAGCGAGACGGGACTCAATGTACCTTCGTGAGTGTTGACGGTCGACGATGTCCTGAGCGTCATGCTCTGGAGTTCCATCACGACGACCCTTACGGATTCGGCGGCGATCGAAGCGCCAAGAATGTCAGGCTTCTATGTCGCGCGCATAATCGTTACATCGCGGAGAAAGACTAGGCAAAGAGAAGATGGACCAGTCCCGCCGACGCGCCGATCGTGTCCGTGAACGGGCGCCTTCGTTTTCACTTTTTCCAGACGGAGTACAAAAGATGAGACCTTTCGTTTTGCGGAGCGATTTGCGGCGAGCGCCGCGTCGAGACGGAAACTAACTTCCCATTCTTGGCTGCCGTTGCATCCCACTTGGGACCGCCGACCGGGCGCACTTATTAGATTCGATGGGCACCAAGGATGGGACATATTCTTGCTCGGACCAAAAGCTCCAGAATCGTACACCCTGTACGAATCCTAGATTTTTTCTCACGTCCTGTGCCTGGACACAGTTCCAAAGGACGGCGGCCACTCACCTACACGGTCAGCCGAAACGCTTGGCTTCGAGCCGCTCGAGCTTTTCGCGCACGGCCGCGTCGATAATCGAAGCGAGGTCGCTGCCGGGAATGAGTGCCTCGAGTCGCTCTAGCTTGTGGCGACGCAAGGAGCTCGCTGTGAATTCAACTTTAAAACGGAAAGACGTCGGGCATCGACCTCCGCGATGTGCGACGAGCACGGATTCGACGCGCCGCGACTGTTTCAAGACTTCCGGCAGGCGAACGATGATGTCTTTCGACGTCTGGTCAACTGTTTCGAAACACGCAACTCTCGCACCCCCGCACGCTGACACCGCACGCCTAACCCGGGCGACGGCGCGCTACTTCCGTCACGGGATCAAGATGCGATAAACTTCGCGGACCATGAATAAATGCGCGATTCTCTGGCTCCTTTTTACTGCCGCGACGACGACCGCGCAGGAGCTCGAACTCCTGCTCTTGGATGCCCACGTCATCGACGGTACAGGGAACCCATGGTTCGAGGCGGATATCGGGATCCGAAACGGCCGTATCGTTGCCGTCGGCGATCTCGACGAACGTGTCGCCGCGCGCCGGATCGATCTCGATGGTCTCACCATAGCTCCGGGATTCATCGATCTGCACTCTCATGCAGACGGCTACCGCGGAAACGGGTTGCGATCCGAGGACGCGCGACGGCGCGCCGCGCCCAACTTGGTGAGCCAAGGCGTGACGACGGTGGTTGTCAACCAAGATGGCCGATCCCCGCTTTCGATCGCAGCTCAGAAACAGGAGCTCGAAGAGAAACAATTCGGACCGAATGCAGTGCTCATGGTAGGGCATAACACCGTCCGCGCGATGGCAATGGCGGAAAATCCGGATGAGCCCTTTGCGGACGAAGAGATCGGCCATATGCAGCGCCTCGCGACGCCGGCCGAGATCGCGACGATGCGCCGTCTCGTTGTCGAGGGTATAGAGGCCGGCGCTTACGGGATGACCGCGGGCCTCGAATACATCCCCGGACGCTGGAGCGATACGGAAGAAGTCATCGCGGTGGTCGGAGCTCTTGCGCCCTATCACGGTGTTTTCGTGGAGCACGAGCGCGCTTCCGGCGCCGACCCGATGTGGTATCTCCCGAGCCACGAGATGCCCGGCCAGCCGACCTTTCTCGATTCGATCGAGGAGACCATAGCCATCGCGGAGCGCACGGGTGTGACGTCGGTCGCGACGCACGCGAAGGCGCGGGGGGCGGATTTTTGGGGCTCGAGCCGGGCCGCGGTGCAGCTCATTACGCGCGCGCGCGCTCGTGGCGTACCGATTTTCGCGGACCACTATCCCTACAACACAACCGGAAGCGATGGGTCGACGCGATTGATACCCCGATGGGTGCACGGCGACGAACGCGAGAAGCTCACCCACGCGGAAGCGCTCGAGGACGTGCTGACAAACGGAGCTCAGACGCGCGCGCTCGAAGGCGACATTCTTCACGAGCTGAACCGTCGCGGCGGCGCCGAGAACATCGTCGTAATGAAGTTCCCGATCGAGAGCTATGTCGGAAAGACCCTCGCAGAGCTAATGAAAGAGCTCCAGCTCGATGCGGTCGAGCTCGCGCTTCATCTTCAGAGAGAAGGCTTCGCCGATCAACGTGGGGGCGCGCAGCTTCGCGGTTATTCCTTGTCCGAGATCGATGTTGATATCTACGCCTCCGAGACATGGATGGCGACAGCGTCAGATGCTGGCACCGCACTGCCGGGCGACGGCTTCGTGCATGCGCGTTATTACGGCACCTTTCCTCGCAAAGTGCGCCGCTATGCGATGGAGCGCGGGAGGCTTTCCGTCGAGAGCGCCATTCGATCGGCAACGTCGCTTCCCGCGCAAATCCTCGGCTTTCGTAACCGCGGTCTCGTGCGCGAAGGCTTTCATGCGGATCTCGTCGTGCTGGATCTCGCGACCTTCCGTGACACGGCGACGTTTTTTGAGCCGCATCAATACGCTGAAGGCGTCGAACACGTGCTCGTCGGCGGGGCGTTCGTGGTGGAGGATGGCGCGCTCACGTGGGCACTTCCGGGTGTCGTGGTAACACCGCGCGAAGGCCGAGAGCCGCCTACGATCGTACCTTGAACGAGGAGACCATCCGGAAGCTCAACGCGATCAACCGGCGTTTTTATACCGAGCGCGCGGACGAGTTCAATCAAACGCGGGAGCGCGCGTGGCGAGGGTGGGACGTGCTTTTCGATCGTATGGGGTCTCAGCTGAAAGCTGAGCCCAGGGTACTCGATCTCGGCTGCGGCAACGGCCGCTTTGCGCGTTTTCTGACGCAGCGGGGTGTGCGGTTCACCTACGTCGGAGTTGATGCGAGCGCTCTTGCGCTCGATCATGCGCGTCCTCGGCTTGCAGCGCTCGAGGCCATCGAGCTTTTCGAGCACGACTTCATCACCGGGCGCGAGCCCCTCCCAGACGCGCTCGCGTCGTCAACGTTTGATCTGGTCGTCTTGTTTGGGCTGTTACACCACATGCCTGGGCGAGCACTGCGTTCGAGACTGCTCACCGAGGTTTCGGGACGCGTGGCTTCCGGAGGTATGTTGGCGTATACGACGTGGCGGTTCGACCAGTTCCCGCGTTTCGTCAAGAAGCTGGTGCCTTGGAAGGATTATCTCGGGGTGTCGTCGGAAGCGCTGGATGTCGGCGAGCTCGAACCTGGGGATCACATCATGACGTGGGGCGTGCCTGCCGCGTATCGGTACTGTCATGCGGCGAGCGAAGAGGAGTCAGAAACGCTGCGCCGCGAGCTGCCGCTTCGTTGGGTGGAGAACTTTCTCGGCGACGACGATTTGAATCGGTATGATTTGCTCGAGCGTGAGTAGTGGCGTTTTGCTCACTGGTTCGTCGGGACGAGCCGTTCGAGCTCTTTGAACCAGTTCTGAACGATTTGGATTTTTCGCGGTGGTGGCATTGAATCGCGAGAGTCGATCATCACGAAGCCTTGGCCGTCCGGCGCAACGTCATATGCGGCCAGGATCCCATCGGGAATCTCGAAAAGCTGCTCGGGGTTTCCGAGTACAATCTCGGAGCCCGACTGCACATCGACTATCATCAGTTTAGCCCCGTTCCGGTAGAAGAGCTCTCTTCCGTCGGCGCGCCATCTGCGCGCGGTGCCGCCCTCATTCGACACCTGCCATCGACGATAGGTAAGTTTCGATGGCCAACCCTTCCGAGATCTTCACGAGCATTAGGTCGTAACCAGTCCCCGGCCGGATTTCGTCAAACGCCAGCACATCGCCGCCGGGAGACCACGACCCAGCTCTTTGACAATTAGGACTCTCTGTGATGCGTTCCGCCTCGTCCGTGCTGGCAACCGACCGCACATACAAGCTCTGCACACCGTTTCGATCGGATCTAAACGCGACCCGATCACCGTCGGGCGCCCACACAGGGATGCCTTGCGTAAAAGCTGCTGTAAACCGACCGAACGTGCTACGGGCGATGTCGTACAGCCAAAGAGAGGGGTTGGCGCCGTCTACGGGAACCACCATCAACGCCCCATCGGGCGAGAATCGAGGCGCGTCGAAATACGCCCCGGCGGACTCGACGAGAGGTTCCATCCGTCCGTGACGATCGACGGCAACAATCCTGAAATCCTTGCCCCAAGATGTCCCAGCGACGAAGACCAGCGTGCCATTCGAAGAAAACGCAAACTCCGCGTTCCCGGAAAGGGAAGAAGTCGCGACTCCCGAAACCACTTTCGTCGGCGTTCCACGAACTTCGAGCGCATCCAAATCGAATGGTACAGCGAAAATCGCTCCGTCCCGCGCATAAACGAGATGGCCCGTCGGACCAAACCGGGGATTCATGCCGCCGTCCAAGACGACCCGATACTCTCGTGTCTCGAGATCGAGTACAGCGATGGATCCGTCGTCGTAGGACTGCATGTCCACTGTACCAATACTGAACAGCACCGCCTTGCCGCCCGGCAAGATTTACGGATAGCGATGAGTCTTCTCTCGTTTCGATAGATCCAGCGTCGTCAATACCTCTTGCTCCGCGCCTTCGACACGAGTTCGAGACAAACCACTGTTGCAGGAGCGGTTGTCTGGTATTCCAACTCTACGTTGGTCAGAGCAACGAGCCACCTCCGGGTGACACGATCGCATTGCGCGCCCACGAAAAGGCAAAGCTGGATGAGCGGCTCGAGAAGGCGGGCTTTAGGCAGGAGAAGCACGAGGTGGAGCATCGCACTGCCGAGGGCCTCGAGAGCTGGCTCATTCTTGCCAAGCGCTGGAGCCCTTCTAACATAAGAATAAAGCTCGGTCCGCTCGAGACCGAATGCGTCGAAACAGACTCGCCGATGGACGCCCACCTCTACCGTAATTTTGCCTCCAATTATCTTCGAGAAGGAAAGCACTCCGACGCGGTCGCGACCCTTCTCGAATCGGTGCGGTGCCATCCGAACCATCTGGACACCTCGCTCGAGCTAGCAACACTGCTTGTCGAGGAGGGACGCCACGGGGAATCCGTCGACATCCTCATGCAAGTCACCGAGCTTCACCCAAAATATGTGGACGCCTATCTGAGTCTCATTCAACTCCTCGTGCTTCTGGGACGACAAGTTGACGCCCGCGAAGTCGGTCGACGGCTCGAAGCTTGTTGCCCCGATCTCGCCTCGGAGCTCCGAGACCAAGCCCGAACCCTCATCGCAGGTGCCGAGGCGACCATTCGAGAATGAATCGCGCCCGCGCGTGCAAAAGCGTCAGTGAAAATAACGCCACTCGACGCTCACGAGACCGGAAAGCGAGAGCCTCGATCCCGATTTCAAGAGGCGCACGCGCGCACCGCTTCCACGATTGAAGATACCGTTCCTACTCGCGGTATCGATCGCATAGAGCCTACCCGCGAGCTTGACAATCAAAAGATGGACCCGTGAGATATGTGGGTCCGACAAAAGGACGTCGCCGTCGCAACGGTCTGAACGGCCCATGAGTACTCCGGCAGCAAGGGCGCGCCACCCTACCGCCATCGTACCAATCCCCTGCTGCGATCGGATCAAGAGCTCGCCGAGCGGCTCCTCGTCCCGCGACAACCATCCCTCGTCGATCGTCGCGGGTCGTGCCCGCGGCAAACGTCGCCGCTTGCTGCTTCGAAGCACCTGCCACATGTCCCTGGGTTTCTTGGGCCAGTTTGTCTCGGCGGTCGTCGGCACGAACATCACGGAATAACGGCCGCATCGAATGAACAACGCGTCCTCCGCCTCGCAAGCACGGAGCACGTGGCCGGCGTGATCGGTGAATCCCGAGGAGGTATGGAGATCGACGAGGCGGTAGCGTACGCGTCCGTTCTCCAAGAAGACTACGACCGCGAGGTGGCGGAGAGAGACCGCGGGGTCGTCAGCAAGCCATATATCCGCGAGCTCGTGGCGTCCCGCAATCGCGCTGTTGACCCCATCCGCTGCGCAAAGATGCGCCTTTGCTTGGATGCCGTCCTCGCCGAGAGCTACCACTGCGAGGCCGGGCATGCGGTGCTCCTCTATCCATGGACGGATGGAATCGTAGAGCTCAAAAAAGAGCATTCTCTGCCTTATGCCCACCGATAACGGAACAGCCGGCGGTACGTATAGGGTAGCTTCGTTGCCGCCAGGCTCGAGGGACGGTCTGAACCAAAACACACGCGATGCGTCATTCAAAGTGGAAACTCCTTGGTTTATTTGGTTACCGATGCGATGAAACCGCTCTCTACTATTGGACGGAACGCACCCCCCATTTTCTGCAATCGCGAGCACGAAAACCCCGTGCTAGACTGCTCCGGGCAAAATGGGTGAAAAAGTCATCGTCATGGATCGCGGGAACGTCGAGTTCCTCTGTCCCGACGGTTGGACGGTAACGCGGAGCCCGCAGGGCCACTTGACCCTCTCGGATCCGACGGAGTCTTGCCGCCTCGAAATCTCTTACGCACGCCTGCCGGCCGACGCTGCTAACGCTCCCGTCGACGTCTTGCTGCGACGCCTTCTCGAGCATGTGCCGGAAGCCGGCGCTGACACAAAGATCAACACGGTCGGGGAAACCGGTCGTCGGCTTGCGTGGGCCGACTACGCCTACCCCTCGACCCACAAACGGACCGGTGACGCCACAGAGGCACACGGACGATGGCTCATCGCCTCGAACAGCCTTTTTCAGTTGCTCATGACGTTCTACTACTGGGAGAACGATACTGAGTGCGCCGTCGCAGCGTGGGAGCGCTTCGTCGAGACGATAGCGCTCGGCGACGGTGCACAGCTAGGAAGTCCCGAAGAGCACTGGTCGATGCGCCGCAAGAATTAGCGCGTCGCGCCAGCGCCCTCGAGAGCCGTGGCCACGTCGGCGTGGCCGCGAAGCTCGGCACGCTCGAGCGCCGTCTAGCCGTCCGCAGAGACCGCGTTGGGGTCGGCCGCCGGCCAACAGAAGCAACGACACGACCTCGCTCGCTCCTGCTTCGGCAGCACACATGAGCACCGTGCGGTCGCGATGTCCTTTCGCGTTAGCGTCCGCACCCGCGTCCAAGCTGAGACGGGCTACCTCGACGCTCGCGCAGTTTGCTAAGATCGCGTCGTTCAACGCTTCACGCGGGACACGCGCTTCGATGAAATGTGCGAGCGCCTCGACATTGCCGCGCACCGCGGCGAGCGTGAGCGCGCTCTGGCCCGTGGTACGAAAACCGCTACCTTCAACGGTGTAACATCTTATGGCTAGTCTTCGGTGGCTTTATTGCAGGGGTCGGCTACATCATCGGCGGCCTCTTGTTCTGCCTGACCATCATCGGGATCCCGTTCGGTGTCCAGACGATGAAAATCGGAGTCGCAACGCTTACACCTTTCGGAAAAGAGATCGTGGAGCTCGAAAACGCCAATAGCACCACCCGGCTCGTTCTAAACGTGATCTGGCTCGTTTTCTTCGGCTGGGAGATTGCTCTCGCGCATGCCGGCTCGGCGCTCGTTTGCGCGGTAAGCATCATCGGCATACCCTCCGCCCTCCAGCACCTCAAGCTCATCCCGCTCGCCCTCCTCCCGTTCGGACGCGACTTGCGTTAGGAGCCAACCAGCATACCAAGGCACTCGAGAAGGCGCGTCAAGAGCGCGATCACGGGGACCAAGATCGCCGTGCGCATGAGAAAGATCGCCACGAGCTCGCGGGCGCGGATCGGTACCTTCTGAAACATGTCGAGCATCATCGGACCCACCGCCGAAAAGAAGATGAGCTGCGAGATCGAGAGCACGCAACAAAGAACTGGGCCGGCACAGCAGCGTCGCGAACGAGGAGTGCTGGGATATACATCTCGCAAATGCCAGCGAGGGCGGCCGGCGCGACGAGCTCGGCGTCAGGTAGTCCGAGCGCCTGGAGCACGGGGACGAGAGGAAGCCCGAGCCAGTCGAAGAGAGGCGTTTCGCGCGCGACGAGAAGCGCCGACGTCCCGACGGTCAAGATGCTTCCAAGGATCGTCGATGCGAGCACGAGCCCGTCCCGAAACCCACGACCAAACGTGAGCACGCATCCCGGAGCGCTCGCCGCACGAGAGAGAGCCCGCTCCCAAGCTTCGCGCAGGAGAGGTTTCTCGGCGTCGAGCTCAGGGCTCTCCGCCGCGACGTAGCTATCCGGCGTCGTCGATACGGGCCACATCCTTGCAAAGACCATCGTCAGCGCGTACACGAAGACGAAATAGACGAAGAAGATGACCGGGAACAAGTGCAGAAGCCCTAGCGTCTGCGCGACAACCGCCACAAAGCCGATGCTCACCGTCGAGAAGCACGTCACGATCGTGTAGGCCTCGCGCCGTGTATAGAAGCCTCCTTCGAAGAGTCGGCGCGTGAGATAGAGTCCCACCGAATAGCTCCCGACCCAGGACGTGAGGCTGTCGAGCGCGGCCCGGCCGGGGAGGCGAAATAGAGGGCGCATCACCGGCCGCATCAACGTACCGACGAAGTCGAGAACACCGTACTCGACGAAGAGCGAGAGAAGCGCGGCCCCAATGGGAACGATCACGCCGACCGAAAAAGCGAGCGTCGACCACATCAGATCGCGAACATCCGCCTGTAACAAGAGATCCGGACCGAATCGAAAAAAGTAAATGCCCGCGAGCGGCACCGCGAGCACGCGCACCGCAACGATCCACCCGGAGCTTCGGTAAGCCGCCCAAAAGCCCTGTCGGCGCCGTGCCAGGAGCGACGCGAAAGCCCCAATACGATAAGCCCTAGACAATAAAACGCCACCGTGCCCGGCGCCGTCTCGAGTATCCACTGAACGACCAGATCGAACGGGACCGTGAATCGACCGCCGACCGGGATCGGCAGCAAGAAAAAGGCGGAGCACGCAACGAAAGACGTAACGAATCGAAGGATTCTCACCGACGCATGATATAGAATCCTCCGGCATGGCTCTTCTGGTTCGTCGCCTCGCAGGCTTTGCCGTCGTCTTCCTCAGTGCGGCCACGGCCACGGCGCAAGAGTGGCCGCAGTTTCGCGGCCCGAACGTCGACGGGATTGCCGACGCCCCGGCCGTCTTCTCGGGGACGCAAGAAGTGAGCCTCGAAGTCAGTTGGATGACTCCGATCGGCAGCGGCTATGCAGGCATCGCGATCGCAAGCGGACTGGTCGCGACGATGTTCGAGGCAGGCGAGGTCAATGTCCTCGCTGCTTTCGATCCCGAGACTGGCGCCGAGCGCTGGCGCTTCGAGCTCGGTGAGCGCCATCCAGGCATCGACGGTTCCTATAACGGACCGATCTCGACACCTCTCATCGTGGGAAACCTCGTGTTCGGTTTGGATCCTTGGGGCCACCTCGTCGCCCTCGACCGGTTGGATGGCAAGCTCGTCTGGTCCAAACATCTCGTCGAAGAGCTGGGCGCCGAGCAGCCGAATTACGGTTTCGCGACCTCGCCCATCCTCATGGACGGCAAGATGATCGTGCAAACAGGCGGCACAAACGGCTCCGTAGCCGCGTTCATACCTGAAACGGGCGAGCTTGTCTGGAGCGTGGGCTCGGATAAGGTGGACTACCAATCTCCGATACCTCTTCGCGTCGGCAACCGATCGCTGATTCTCGCGACGGGGCGCAACGAGCTTCTCGCAATCGATCCCGCGAGCGGCGACCGTTTTTGGCACTACGAGCACGGCGGAGGCGGTATGATCGGCGTGCAGTCGATGGTTCCCGTGCCGGCAGGGGATGACAGGCTCTTCCTCGCTTATAAGTCTCATGCTTCCGCAGTCGTCGAGCTTCAACGGGGCCAGGGATCGACAGTGCTCGAGCAGCTTCTCGAAAGCCGCACGATGCGGAACAGCTACTCTGTGCCCATCTATCACGAAGGCTATGTCTACGGGTTCAGCAGCCGCTTTCTCGTTTGTTTCGATCCCGCTACGGGCGAGCCCACGTGGCGCTCGCGTCCTCCGGGCGACGGGTTTCCCATCATCGTCGACAATCATCTCGTGATCTTGACCAAGGCAGGCAGCGTGCACGTAGCACCCGCGACTCCCGAGCACTATCGAGAGGTAACGAACCTTCAAGTCTTCGAAGAGCTCGCCTGGACCCCGCCCACCTTCGCCGATGGGTCCCTCTTCGTGCGCAGCCTCGACGCGATCGCGCGCGTCGACATTCGCCGCGGCGCGAGGCCGCCCGCCACGACGGACGCGGCGCTAGGCGATGACGGGCAAGGCTTCGCGCGCTTCCTCAAAGACGTACGGGACGCAAGCGACAAACAAGCCGTGGTGGAGCGCTTCTTGGCGTCGCAAGACACCTTTCCTATCGTCGAGGGCGACTCTCGAGTCCACTTCGTCTATCGCGGTCCCGGGGAAGACCTCGCCATCGCCGGCGACTTGATCGGCTCACGCCAGGAAAAAACGATGGTCCATGTGGAAGGAACGGACTTGTTCTACTACTCGGCGGAGCTCGAGCCGGATGCGCGCGTGAGCTATCGATTTGTTCGCGACTACGAAGATATCGTCGACCCGCTGAACCCGCTGGAGACAACGACGGCGGTGTACCGCGCCGACATGGAGCTCAATCGTGGGGAGGCCGAGACGGCGATGTCCTGGCTCGCAATGCCACGCTTCGTAGCACCCGCGCATTTGAGCGAACCGCCTTCCGATGCGCCGCGCGGCCGTCTCGTCGTGGAAGAGGTCGAGAGCACCATCTATGGCGAGAGCCATCGAGTACACGTTTATCTTCCGCACGGCTATGACGATAGCGAAGACCGCTACCCGGTCGCCTATTATCACGGCGGCCTTGGCGCGCTCCGGCGCGGAGAGCTTCAAACCTCGCTCGACAATCTCTTGGGCCGGAAAGTCACTCCGCTCATCGCCGTTTTCATCGAACGGGTCGGGGAGTGGGTCCCGGACCGCTATGCGCAAATGTGGGCCGAGGAGCTCGTCCCGTTCATCGACGAGCACTACCGCACCATCGCGCAAAAGGAAGCGCGCGCGAGCATTGGTGGAGGCGACCACGGGTTCACCGCGGCCTACGTCATGTTCAAACAGCCCCACGTCGCGGCGAAGCTCTCGTCGCAGTCGATCGGAGGCCTCAGCTTTCGCGACAAAAAAGACGGCGTCGAAAGTCTAGTGACGAGCCCCTCCGAGCAACCCGTCGAGATCTACGTGGACTGGGGCCTCTACGACCTGCAAAGCCCCCAGGAAGCCTGGGACTGCCGTGCACAGGCGCGCGCGTTCAAGGAGTTCCTCGTGAGCAAGGGATATGACGTCACAGGAGGGCAGGTGCATGACGGCTCCGGATGGGCGAGCTGGAAGAACCGCACGGACGCCGTTCTCGAGACGCTGTTTCCGCTGGTGAAGCGCTGAGCGTCCGTTGCGCGCGTTTCCTAATCCGCTACTCGTCCCACACGACATCCATGACCCAGATGTCGCCGAGCGTTTCCTCCCACGTGAAGTAGAGGTACTCGCCGTCGGTCGCGAACGCCATACCGCCCGGTCTTCCTGGCTTTCCGGACAAGTCTGCGACGAGGCGCTCGGTGCGATCTTCGAGAGAGAGCCCCCAATATTCGTTTCGCCAAAGCTCCCCGACGAAATAGAGCGTCTTGCCATTCGGGTCCCATTGCGGAAGGATACCCTCCCGCCCGCCCGCATATCGCGCCAAGTCCGTGGCCGCCTGACCCGGACCGCCGACCACAAAAATGGAATGGATCAGGCTCCGGATCTCCCTGCCGCGCCTTCAGCACGACGAAGTTCAAACGAAGAGTCCGTCCCGCGCCCGTCTCTCGATCTTCGAAGACCGGATAGCCGCCGCAGAGCACGTCGCCGGCGACACCCCAGAGGCTGCAAGGCTCGAGAGACCCACCCTCAACCGAGTGACCGGAGGGTCCGGCAAGGCACGCGATGCCGAGCATGCAAAACGCTATGAGCAGATTGCGATACGGTCCGCGCAAAACGCACCTCCCCTGCAAAGTGTTTACGTGGTCGCGCCGGGTCAGGTTCCGTGGCATCACGGCGGAGAGGCAGTGACGCGGGCAATGGGAGGAGCTAGGCCTTCGCCTCCCAATCTAGCACGGGGGCTCGTTCACCCGAGACCTCGGCAGTATGCGGGAGCTCGTATTGGGGCATGTGGTACTCGTCCCTGAACAGCTGCGTCCGGACGTGTCCGTCAGCGTATTCCGCATTCTCGCCGGTCATCAAGTAGGTGATGGTGGGCGCCAGATCGCGCCGCTGCACGCGCTCCTCGACAACGTGCCCCTTCTTGAAGTCGGGCCCGAGGGCCATCATCCAGACATTGTGTGCGTGGTAGTCGCCCGCGCTATGGCCGAGCTGGCCGTAGATATTGACCTCGTCATCCCGACCGCATTCGGGCCGTAAGATGAGGGAGGTGTTCTCTCTGAAATAGGGGTCGACCTGGATATCGCCCCAAAGCTTTCCAATGAGCTCGTCTGTTGTTTTGATGTGCTTGATGTACTCCCCGTAATCCGTGTTGTAATCTGGGAAGCCGAAATCCACATGGGCGTCGTCCATCGCGAGCACTTGGATAGTGAGAACACGCGGCTTGAACTCTTTCAGGACCTGCCCGGCCAGGTGGAGCGACATGGCGTCCCCGATTTGAAGCTCCCGCTCGATGACAGGTTCTCTCGTCGAAGGGAGCTCGTATCTCTTGGACGCGATAACGTCCGCGATCCATTCCTCGACCTGCTTGAGCTCGGCCGGGCTGTGCCCGAGACCCTGCTCGATATGAAGATCCGTCATCTCCGCGGGCGAACGCTCTTTTCCCGGAAAGAACAACTTGTTCATCGTGAGGCCCGTGGCCCCAAAACGGACGCCGTATTCGGGATGGCCGCTGAAGTGCTTTACATCCCACGTCCAGGCAAGGGAATAGGAAACACCTTGCATCATCCAATAATCGGTCGCCTTACCGGCGCTCTTCTTTCGTATGTACTCGTTCCAAGTCGGATAAAGCGGCCTCTGAGACGGCGCGTCGCGTCCGGTCAGAACCTCTGTATACATATAACCATGGAGGTTCGCCGTGTCGCCGTAATCCTCGGTGAAGAGAGTTCCCTCACGGATCATCTTGAACTGACAGGGCGAGCATTCCGGATTGTCGATGACCTCTTTCTTGCGAACGCCGCTGCCGTAAATAATATTGACCAGGTGCTTGGTCTTGAAGCCCGGATTCTCGGGCAGCGTCATCGCCCCCTGCGGAATGCCCGCGCCCGCCTCGATGATGGGGCTGCCGGCCGCATTGCGCATATTGAGAACCGCTCCCGCGCCGGCGGCCGCGCCCAACTTGAAGAAATCGCGACGATTCATGGGTCTCCTCGATAAGCTTCTCATCGACCTTCTCATTGTAATAGCACTCGAGGCCGCATCGGATAGAATCTTCTCCCATGAGCGAGCTATCCCTTCCGTCTCTGGAAGCCCTCCAGGAGGCCCGTCAACGCATCTCGGGCGTGGTGCGCCACACGCCGCTCGTACCTGCGCATGAACGCTTCGCCGCGCCCGACGTCTACTTGAAGCTCGAGACCCTTCAGCCGGTCGGCTCGTTCAAGATTCGAGGGATCCATAACGCCGTCTCCGTGCTACCCGATGCCGAGCGCGCCAAAGGTGTGAGCACTGTGAGCGCGGGCAACACCGCGCAGGCGCTGGCCTGGGTGGCGACGCGCTTCGGCGTCCCGTCGCGAAGCTTGATGCCGGATACAGCGCCCAAAACCAAAATCGATGCGGTCCGCGCGTACGGCGGTGAGCCCGTGCTCGTCCCCGTCGCCGAAGTCTTTCGCTTCCTCAAAGAGCACGGGTGGGAGTCCGAGCCTTACGCGTTCATCCATCCTTGGACGAACATGGATGTCGTGACCGGCCATGGTAGTCTCGGCCTCGAGGTCCTCGAAGACCTCCCCGACGTGGACACCGTCTTCATTCCCGTCGGCGGCGGAGGGCTCCTCACGGGTGTTGGGGCCGCGCTCAAAGCACAGAAGCCCGAGCTGCGTATCCTCGCAGTCGAGCCGGAAGGCTGTCCCGCTCTCCACGAAAGCCTGAAAGCCGGCCGTCCCGTCAACGTTCCTTGCCAAACTCTCTGCGACGGGGTCGCGGTGCCTTATATAACAGACGAGATGTTCCCGCGGCTCCGTGCCCTCGTCGACGCGACCCGGCTCGTCTCCGAGGAGCGTGTCCGGGCCGTCATCCGAGCGCTCGCTCTCGACAACAAGCTGGTCGTCGAGGGCTCGGGAGCGCTCGCCCTCGCCGCCGCCCTTGCTGAGGCCCCAGCCGAGCGGGGCCGAGCCGTCTGTATCGTCACCGGGGGCAGCATCGATCCCGGCAAGCTCGCGGCCATTCTGGCCGACGCAAGCCTCTCGAATTCACTGTGAACCTTCCAGTGCGCCCTCCCGTCTAAGATGTCAGTATAGGAATTGGAGGGATTTTGCATGAAGCTCTCGACATGGCTCACCGCAGCGCTCGTCACTGCGTCGGTCACGCTTGCGCCCGACGCCTCGGCCAAAGCGCGCGAAGATTTCGAGAAAGTCGTCCCGTTCTCCGCGGGGGGGCAATTCTCCATCAAGAACGACAACGGCAGCATCACCATAAAGACTTGGAACGAAGACAGCATCCGCATCGAGGCGGAGAAGACCGCCAAGGACCAGGAAGGCCTGAAGGATATCGAGATCGTCGTCACGGGCTCGGGCGACTCCGTGAGCGTCGAGACCGTCCACCAACGACGAAACAACCGTGGCAGTGTCAGCTACACGATCACACTTCCCGTCGACGTCAATGTCGACGCGGAGACCTCTAACGGCTCCGTCAACGTCAAAGGCGTTCACGGCCATCTCGAGGTGCGGTCCGTCAATGGCAGCTTGAAGCTCGAAGACATCGCCGGAGATATCGATGCCAGAACGACGAATGGCGGCATTCTCGCCCGCTACACGGAGGCTGCTGAGGGCGGCACAGCTTCCACACGACCAACGGCTCCGTCCGCATCTATCTTCCCGCTGGTGCCGGTGGCGAGCTCGACGCCCAGACCGTCAACGGTAGCATCACCACCGACTTTCCCATCACGGTCACGCGCATGAGCCGGCACCACTTGAAAGGAAGCTTCGGAGGCGGGGGCGGTGCTACGTACGAGACCGAGACAGTGAACGGCTCGGTCAAGATTCTGGAGAACTGAGCTACTGCTTCATGGTGGCGTGGACACGAGCCACGTCACCCATGTAGCCGCCCACACCCGCTTTCGCCGCAGCGTCGAGATGCTTTCGCGCGGCTTCCACATCACCGACTGCTTCGAGATATAAGCCAACATAGAGATCGGCGTAGAAGATCCAGAGGCTGCGCCGGCTCGCGGGACCTTCCGTTCTTGCTGCGAGAAGGACCGCCTCGGTATCCATCCGGCCTTTGAAGAGCTCGTAAATCTGGCGCATTGGGACGCGGGCATCCGGGCCCACCGGCAAGAGGGCCGCTCGGGCCGCCTCAACACCATCTTTTCGGGCCATGCAGAGGAAATGCCAGACAGCGTTTTCCACATCGTCGGGGTTGACCGTGCGGTGGAGCTCGAACTGCCGCACGCAGGCCTCGAACGCACCCGAGTAATACTGAGCGATGCCTCGCTGCCAGAGTTGAGGCTCGATTTCGGGCGCGAGCTCCACGACGCGGTCGAAATCCGCAAGCGCCACGGCGTTCTCGCCTCGTCGGAAAGCCTCTTGGCCGCGAGCCAAAAGCTCCTCGACGGAGGGAGGCTCGCTAGGCTGTAGGGCCGCAATGGGAGCACCAAGGAGAGCGAATGTGATGAGCCACATTTGGGATGATTCGAAGCAGCCTCTCCCCCAACGCGGGAGGAGAGGCCCTCGAGATCTATACAATCAGCGGCGCGATAACCAAAGCGACAACCGACATCAGCTTGATCAAAATATTGATCGCGGGACCGGCCGTATCCTTGAACGGGTCGCCCACGGTGTCGCCGACAACAGCGGCTTTGTGGGTCTCACTGCCCTTGCCACCGAGGTTGCCCGCTTCGACGTACTTCTTGGCGTTGTCCCACGCGCCACCTGCATTCGCCATGAAGATGGCCAAGACTACGCCCGAGGCGAGCGTACCGACGAGCAGACCCGCGAGAAAGTGTTTGTCAGCGAAGCCGGCCACGACCGGGATGAGCACCGCCATCAAACCGGGGGCCACCATGCGCTTGAGCGCCGCCGCAGTCGCGATGTCGACGCACTTCGCGTTGTCCGCGACCACGCCTTCCTTGCCTTCGAGAAGGCCTGGGATCTCTCTGAACTGACGCCGCACTTCCTCGATCATCTCGAACGCCGCTTCACCGACCGCCTTCATCGCCATAGAGGAGAAGAGAAACGGCACCATCGCCCCGATGAGAATACCGGCGAGGACGATGGGCTCGGCCAGCGAGAGCGCCTCCCTGCTGAGCTGCGCTTGCTGCTGGAACGCGGCCATGAGCGCCATGGCGGCCAGAGCAGCTGAGCCAATGGCAAAGCCTTTGCCGATGGCGGCCGTCGTGTTGCCGACCGCGTCGAGCTTGTCGGTACGGGCGCGGACTTCACTCGGAAGCTCGGCCATCTCCGCGATCCCACCCGCGTTATCGGCGATCGGACCGTAAGCGTCCACGGCGAGCTGAATGCCGACCGTAGCCAGCATACCGAGGCCGGCAAGCGCGATGCCGTAGAGTCCGGCGAAGCTATGGGTCGCCACAATAGCCAAGGCGATGAGTGCGACCGGCCACGCCGTCGATTTCATGCCGAGCGCGAGGCCGGCGATGAGGTTCGTCGCAGCCCCGGTCTGAGACGCCGCCGCCACTTCCTGCACGGGCTTTTTGGACTCGGCCGTGTAGTGCTCGGTGATGAAGCCAATCGCGGTGCCAGTGGCGAGACCGATGACCATCGAAATGTACAAGCTAAACGCGGCCTCAGGCGCCATCGCCTGAATGACGGGATAGGCGATGAGCATCATCAAAATCGCAGCACCGATCGTGCCCATGTTGAGCGCCGCCTGCGGGTTCCCGCCTTCCGTCGTGCGCACCGCAAAGGTCCCGAGGATCGAAGCAAAGATCCCAAAGCCCGCCAGCACGAGCGGCAGGATGACGTAGTTGAGTGGACTTTCTACCGTCGTCCCGACTTCCTCGAGACCGTTCACGAAACCGAGCGCGAGCACCATGCCGGCGATGATCGAGCCCACGTAGGACTCGAACAAATCCGCCCCCATGCCCGCGACGTCGCCCACGTTGTCGCCCACATTGTCCGCGATGACGGCGGGGTTGCGCGGGTCGTCTTCGGGGATGCCAGCTTCGATTTTACCGACGAGGTCCGCGCCGACATCGGCGGATTTCGTGTAGATGCCGCCGCCCACACGCGCGAAGAGCGCGATGGACGAAGCACCGAGACTGAACCCGGACAAAATTTGCAACACCTGGCTCTGGATGACGGACAGGTCGGTGCCGTACATCTTCGTGCAGAGGAGCCAAAGCAGCGAGAGTCCGAGTATCGCGAGCCCCACGACGGACATGCCCATGACTGAACCGCCTGAGAACGCGATGCCGAGAGCCCCCGCGATCGACTCCCGTGCGGCGTGCGTCGTTCGCACGTTCGCCTTCGTCGCCACGCGCATACCGAAATAGCCCGCGAGCGCCGAGGTCCCAGCGCCAACGATGAAGGACAGACCGATGAGCGCCGTACCGGCGGAATAGTTCGTGATCACGAGCAGCACGGTCACAACGCTGGCAAAAATCGCAATCACGCCATACTCGCGCCGCAGAAAGGCAATGGCGCCGTCGTGAATGAAGCCCGCAATCTCTTTCATTCGATCGGTGCCGGCATCCTGCCGGGCAACAAAGCCGGCCTTGTACCACGCAAACAAGAGCGCTGCCACACCGAAAATGGGCGGCAAGTAAATGACGCTTTCCACGAGCTATCTCCTAGGATTCAAGATTGAAAAGGATCCGGGGGGCGGTCCGCCCCACGCACAAAGCCGAGATTCTAGCAAAAACAGGAGAGCACGTCCGGAATTATTTATACCATTGAATTACGGGCCCCCGCCGCATAGAATCTCCCGGATTCTCTTGGTCACGTTGGAGGCCCCGGAAGCGGCTATTGGTGACAACATGTTGAAACACTTTAACTTAGTGCTCTGCCTCGTTCTCACCCTCTCGGGTGTGAGCGGGGCCGACGAGCTCATCTATCCCGTCGATGTCGCGGTGGGCCCCGACGAGAAGATCTATGTCGCCGATCACGAGGCCCACGCGCTGCTCGTGCTCGGCGAGAACGGTTTCGAGATCGTGGCCGCCGGCAAAGGCCTCCCCCGCACGCCACTCTACGGAATCCGGCACATCGCACCCGACGGCGACGGAAACGTGCTCGCGGGCGACCCTGCCACGATGAAGCTGTACAAGATCGACGGCGCGGGCAACATCGAGCCGGTCGCCGACGACGATCGTTTCGTGACCCCATGGGGGATAGCAATCGAGAAATCCGGCGACCTTCTCGCCGTCGATCGTGTTACCCACCGGCTTCGCCGCGTGAAGTCGGACGGTACTGTTTCGGATGTCGCCGAGATTCGAGCGCCGCGCGCCATCTTGTTCGACAAAGAGGGCGCCATCATCGTGCTCACCGACAAGAACCTCGTGCGTGTCAAGGACGGCACCACGACCTCGATCGCCAAATCGCCGCCATTCGAGTTCCCGCACGACGCCGTGCTTCATCCCGACGGCAACTTCTACGTGAGCGACGGCTACGCGAGAGCGATTTGGAAAGTCACGCCCGACGGAACCGTGACGTCGTTCGTGAAGGGAGACCCGCTCGTGAGCCCCCAAGGGTTGGCGGTCGACGCGAAGGGCAATCTGCTCGTCGCCGACGCCCACGCCAAAGCCATTTTTCTCATCACTCCAAAAGGTGAGCTCAGCAAGCTAGGCCAGTGAACGCTGAGCCCTCATCCATCCCAACAAGCTCGGAGGCATAACGCATGGCATCACCAGAACGCGGCATGTGGGGCTCGAGGATGGGGTTCATCTTGGCGGCGGCGGGAAGCTCGGTAGGGCTCGGCAATATCTGGGGCTTTCCGACACAAGTCGGACAGGGTGGCGGCGCGGTTTTCGTCCTCGTCTACTTGTTCTGTGTCTTCTTCGTCTGTGCTCCCATCTTCATCTCCGAGCTCATTCTCGGAAGGCGCACGCAAAAAGGGGCCGTCGGCGCGTTCGCAGCGCTCGCGCCCAAAACGAGCTGGTGGATGGTGGGTGCTCTCGGCGTCATGTGCGGTGTCGGCATCTTGTCGTTCTACGCGGTGATCGCGGGCTGGACGGTAGCCTATATCTACTTCACTGCCGTGGGCGGGCTCGGCTCGAGCGCGGATGAGGTCAACGCCTTTTTTGGCACGTTCACCGCGAGTGGCCCCTTGACGGTAGGCCTCACCCTCGGGTTCCTCCTCGTAACCGCGGCCTGCATTCTCGGCGGTGTTCGCGCAGGCATCGAGCGCGTCACGAAAACGCTCATGCCACTCTTGATTGTACTCCTTCTGATTCTCGCGGCGCGTGCTCTTACGCTACCCGGCGCCTCCGAAGGACTGAAGTATTACCTCCGCCCCGATTTCAGCCGGATCTTTGATGTGAACGTGCTGACCGCGGCCCTCGGCCAAGCGTTCTTCTCTTTGAGCCTCGGCATGGGCGCGCTCATCGTTTACGGTAGCTATTTGAACCGGAAGGACAACCTCGGCGTCGCCGCTCTCTGGGTCATTCTTCTCGATACCGCGATCGCCCTTCTGGCGGGATTCATCATCTTTCCCACGGGTTTCTCGATCGAAGGCTTCGACCCGAGTACAGGCGGACCCGGGCTCATCTTCACAGTCTTGCCGCAGTTGTTCGCAACCTTGCCCGGAGGCGCGCTCTTTGGATCGGCTTTTTTTGTCCTCCTTGCGATGGCAGCGCTCACGTCGACGATCTCGTTACTCGAGGTCCCGGTAGCGCACTGCATCGACGAGTACGCTTGGTCGAGGAAAAAGGCTGTTGTCGTGCTCATAGGCTTGACGTTCGTTCTCTCGATACCTTCGGCCCTCGGTAACGGCGCCGTCGCAAGCTTGAGTAACTTCTCCGCGGCGCTCGGAGGGAACTTTCTCGGGCTCATGGCGATCGTGTGGAACAACTATGCGCTTCCGATAGGCGGGTTTCTGATTTCCATATTCGTCGCCTATCGGTTCGGACTTCCTAAAGCCATCGAGGAGCTCACCGCGGAAAACGCCTGGTTTCCAAGTACAGGTTTGTGGGGTTTTCTGATTCGGACCGTGTCTCCCGCCGCCATCCTTCTCATTTTTTTGTCTGCCATATGGCCTCTTTTCAGCTGAGCCGGGAACCTATCAACCATGGAACAATTGACAAACCTTTTGAATCAACTTTCGGGCTACCTCTATGCGCCCTATGCTCTTCCCGCCCTTCTCGTCGGCGCCGGGGCCTACCTCACCTACCAAACCGGATTCGTTCAAATCCGTCACTTCGGAACCGCCGTGAAGGAAGCGCTCAGCGGGATGTTCGCCGGCAAAGAAGGCAAGGGAGAAGGCACCATTACCTCGTTCCAAGCCCTCACGACCGCGCTCGCTTCCACCGTGGGTAACGGCAATATCGGAGGCGTCGCCACTGCGATCGTCGTAGGCGGCCCGGGCGCAATTTTTTGGATGTGGGTGACCGCGGCCGTGGGGATGGCGACCAAGTATTCGGAAGCCGTCCTTGGCGTTCACTATCGCGTGACGACGGAAAGTGGCGAGTTTTCCAGCGGCCCGATGTACTACATCACCAATGGGCTCAAAGAAAAGCCCTACGCGAAACCTCTCGCCTATGTGTTCTGCGTCTTCGGCGCGGCCACGGCCCTTTTCGGCACGGGAAACATGGCGCAGTCGAACACGATCGCGCAAACCTTCCGCCAAGCGGCGCAGCAGAACTTCGGCCTGGACGTGAACCCGTTGATTCCCGGGCTTCTCATCACGGTGGCCTGCGGCCTCGTGCTCCTTGGCGGCATCAAGCGGATCGCGATGGTATCCGAGAAACTCGTCCCGTCGATGATCGTCGTTTATATGCTGATGGGCCTCGTCTACGTGGTCATGAATGTGGGCGAGATCCCGGCCGTCTTCGGCATCATCTTCTCAAACGCCTTCACTCCCATGGCCGCCGTGGGCGGCTTCGTTGGCGCTGGGGTCAGCCAAGCCATCGCTGCCGGCGTCAGCCGCGGCGTGCTGTCGAACGAAGCGGGCCTCGGGAGCGCACCCATCGCACATGGCATCGCCAAAGTCAGCCACCCGGTTCAGCAAGGCTTGGTCGGCGTCTTCGAAGTCTTCGTGGACACGATCGTGGTATGCAGCATGACGGCGTTCATCATTATCTCGTCCGGCATGTGGCAGCTAGCGGAATTCCAGCAATCGAGCGGCGACCTCACAGCAGCCGCGCTCGATGCCCAGATGCCGGGCGCGAGCCTGCTCGTGGCGTTATGTTCTTTCTTGTTCGGCTTTTCGACGCTCATCGGCTGGTGTTACTACGGTGAGAAGTGCTTCGAGTTCATGCTTGGAACTAAAGGCATCGTTCCCTATCGCTTCATCTACACGGTCCTCATTCTCGTGGGCGCGGTGATTCCCGTACCGCTCGTATGGGCCGTCGGCACGCTCCTGAACGGGTTCATGGCCTTTCCCAATCTGATCGGATTGATTGGGCTCGGCGGCGGCGTCGCGAAGCTCACAAAGGAATATTTCAACGGAGAACGCGCAACGAGTTGAGCTTGACCCGTGCGGCGATGGAAGAAAGATAGTTCTCATCTTTTTCATCGGAAGCTTCGTGCTTCTCTTCGTCGCGCTTCATAGCCAAGGAAAGGCCTACGGGACTGGCGCCGACGGTCAATCCGTCGAACGGCTCGTCTCTGGAGAGCTGCTCAGGCGTGATCGTCCAACAACCTGCTGCAGTCATGCGAGTTCCTGAATGCTGAATGCTGTCATTCAAGGCCGAGGCGTTTCGCTTCCGACTCGATGGCCTGGAGAAAGCTCCCTACCTGAGCCAAGCGCTTGCCGTTGACGAACAAGGTCGGCGTCGAGTTGACCTCGAGGCGCTTGGCCTCCGCGATCTGGGCAGCGAGCTTGTCCTTGGCCGAGCTCGACTCCATACATGAGCGCATCGGGCCTTCGTCGAGGCCTACCGAAGCCGCGAGCCGAACGACATCGTCAACCTCTGGAGCGTGCGGCGGCTCAAAGAAGATCTTGTCGTGATAGGGCCAGAACTTGTCTTGCTCGGACGCGCAGACCGCACCGAGCGCGAGCTCGCAAGCGCCTTCGTGGAGCGTTCGGGACAGGCCGGGGTTGCAATCCGTGTCGAGAGGATAGTTCTTGTAGTAGATAGCGACCCGGTCGCTTGAATTTGGAAGATAGTTCGAAAGAGCCGTCGCGAGATTTCGGCAGTAGGGGCAGAGAAAATCGGAGTATTCCACGACGCGGATCGGAGCGCCGTCGGGGCCTTTGAATGGAACGGAGTCGAGCGCAAGCGTCTGGACCTGTTCGGAGGCGAACTGCGCCAACGCTTTGGTCTCCTGGTACTCCTGATATTTACTGGGGTCGTCGAGCGTCTCTTGCATCTCGCCCAGCTGCGCTCGAACGCGCGCGAGCTCCTTCTCGAGCGAGGCGACCGAGCCGGAATCCCCGGAGCTCGCCGGAACGAGCGAGCCGAGAAGGTTCTGCTGCTGTGCCTCGGCCTTTCCGGCCAAAACGCTTTCAACGGCCACGACGGCCACCATCACCACGAGGCTGCCAAGAGCCCAAACGACGAACGCACGACGGCCTTCACCGCCGAGAAGAATTGCAAAAGCCGAACCGATTTGTCGCATCGCCGGCCATAGTAACGCAAAGAGCGCAAGGTTCACACCATAGGTCGCAAGGCATAGCTTGCAGAAGGCGCCAATCGCGAACGCTTGAAGCCCAAAGAGTCCGAGGTCCGTCACCACCCCCGCCGCGACAAGAGCGAACGCAAGACCAGCGGCGGCGCTCCGCACCGTTTCGGCCGCAACGAGCGCGAGCGACGCGAGGAGGACCACCGAACCGTAAAAGACGAGACCGATGGCCGCCACCGAAGTGTTCCCGATCGACGAATAACGGCTCGTGGACACGGTGTCACAACCGCTCTGTTCGCTCGTCTCGCACATGGCCTCGACGGCGGTACCGGCGGCACCCACCCCGTGATGATCGAAAAGAAGAAGGCCCGACAGTGCTCCCCCAACGAGGGCGAGCAGCACGACCATGGAGATTCGCGATGGCTGCATCTAGGAATTATGCCACGTCCGGCGGCAGGGTAAAGTAGCACCGACCATGGCGACGGACGACCTCTCGTACCGCTCATCTCCGGTGAGCGACCTGTTCGCTTCCTCCCGCAACGAAAGCCTTGCCGATGCCAACGTCAGATCTTTTCACGAGCTCGGCTTCTGCGCCGGCATTCGTGTGCTCACCGATGAGCAAGTCGAGCAGCTTCGCCTCGAGCTCGAGCCGCTTCTAGACCCCGAGCATCCGGGGCACGAGCTCTTTCACGAGTTCCACACGAACGAGTCCGAAACCCCGGACCAGGTCCTGATGCACGCGCTCGGGGCCTGGCGCATCGCGCCCGCCTTTCACGACTTGCTCTGGAACCTCGCTATCACCGCACCGGCGAGCCAGCTTCTCGGTGGCGCCGTCCGCTTCTGGCACGACCAGCTTTTCGTCAAGCCAGACACACGCGGAGGATCGGTCGCCTGGCATCAAGACTACTCGTATTGGACGAGGACCCAGCCGATGGCGCATTTGACCTCCTGGATTCCGCTCGACGACGTCGATGAATCGAGCGGGACCGTGCACTATGTCCCGAAGAGCCATCTGTGGGATCGCCTTCCGATCACGGGTCTCGCCGGGGATATGGACGCGATCCGAAAAGTGTTGACGACCCAACAGCTCGAAGCCTTCACACCCGTTCCGATGACGCTCCGGAAAGGCGAGGCGTCGTTCCACCATCCGCTCACGATCCACGGCTCGCCGCCCAACAAATCTGACCGGCGGCGACGGGCGATTGCACTGAACTTTTGTCTCGACGGGACCAAGAGCAACACCGACGAGCCACTCCTCGAAGGCGTTCCGGTGATCCCGAAAGGCGAGCGGCTCCGCGGAAGATTCTTCCCGCTCCTTTACGTTCCGTAGAACCACAAGCTGACGTCCGCCCAAATTTGGTGATTAGGCGGGGTCAGGCCGTACCACTCGGACTACCGCTCGGGAACGACTACTTCAAGAACTCCAAAGTGCCGCGATGGACCTCGACCTATTCCAGGACCTTCCGGGTGAGTTTTCTAAACCAATCCAACGACCTGCGTGTGAGCGGCGGCGGGCAACCGCGTCGGATTGTGACACCGATGTTTCAACGCCCTTGAGCCCCCGCGCTGGTTGGACAGTAACTTCGCCCTAGTCCTAGTGCTGGTCGGCGAGCGCCGTCCTCACGCCCAATCCTAGATAGACAACGCCGCTGGCATATCGCGGCAGTGCCCCTGAATCCCTTGGCCCCCAAGCCAGCGCCTCAGACGACCAGCCAGAAAGGCGTAGGCACTATCAGTAAAGAGCGCCAGTGCGACATAAAGGAGCCTGAGAAGCAGCACCTGCTGCGGAATCGGTCCTCGGCTCGGCTCTACGAATTACGGTAGAAAGGCGAGAAAAAACACCGCTATTTTTGGATTGAGAACACTTACCACCACGCCATCTGTGAAAAGGCGATACAGGGAGCGAGGAGCGGAGACGTCCACGCCGGCGGCGCACTGGCGCGCCAATAGCGTTCGGATCCCCAGATAGATCAAATAGCCAGCACCCAGTGCCTTGACGATACCGAAAGCAGTCGCCGACGTGAGGAGGATCGCGGAGAGCCCCGCAGTCGCCGCTGCGAGTGCACGAGGGCACCAACCGATAGACCCAGAACTGATACGAAGCCGGCCTTCTGCCCCTGACTGAGACTGCGCGCGACGATGTATAGAACGTCGGGCCCGGGAATCAACAGGACCACGAAAGCCGCAGCCTTCTGCATCTCCAAGCCAGGCTCGAAGCCCAGGGCTTGTTTAGTCGGTGGGGTTTGAGACTACCGCGAAACGGTTTTGTTCAACTTGAAGTCTGTAGTTCCTGCATACATGGCTGTCAACATATTTATTTACACCGCGGTCGGCGCGAGATAAAAAGTTGAGGTTTTGCTGGTTCATCGGTCTAAGTTGCATTGGTTCAAAATCATATACGCTTTTCGGTCGACGTATCAATCCGTTTTAGATCGCGCCCACGCGCTGCATAACACGATAACGGGCTGATCGAGCAACCCAAGAACGACAAACGGGGTGCCGCAGAATCGGTAAACTCTTCAAATCGCGGAGTCCAAATGGTATAAAGGGGCTGCTCGCGCCTGGCCACCTCGATTCAGGACGTGGCAATCATGGTCGTGCTCACTTCTTTGTGGCCCAGCAATCTCGGACCGTTCGGATGTCGTATCCGTCTTCCAGACGGTGAGGCGCTTCCTCAAATACTTCCCATGCCGCGCGAACGAATGGCGTTTATGAGTGCATCTCGCCGGCTTGGCGCTCCTGTCTTACGGCTTTGTGCTTTCGCGCTACGCTTGTCTCAATACCCGTCGTTCGAAACTGTTCTTATGGATGTGGGGCGTCGTTTTCGATCAGCGATCCTCCGGAGTGGCTCCCTCTCTCGATCGCCTGCGGTCGAACAACTCCCCTCTCCCTTCCGCCTGCGAGTAAGCAGCGTTTTTGATCTTGTACCAGGTCGTGCCCTCTCGGTAGAGTCCCTTTTTGCGCTTGGCGATGATGCCCTCGAGATCTATCTCACAAACTCTCTCAAAAAATACGACCCCGCTCGCTTCGATGTGATCGACATAGAGCAATCGTGAGTCTTTCTCGGGGACGAGCGATCGCAGCTTGGCTTTGCGCTCGAGAAGCGGCCGATCTCGCAAGTCTTGTCCATCGAGCCAGAGCAAATCGAACGCGTAGTAATAAAGTCTACCTTTGCGCGCCAGGAGCCCGTAGAACCGGGAGCGCCCCTCGGCGTCGAGGCAAACAACCTCTCCGTCGATCACAGCGCGACGCTCGGCCAGATCCTTGGCGATCGCCTTGGCGAGGGCATCGAACTCGTCGAAGCGATATTGATTGTGGGAGACGAGGCGGCGTCTCTCCGCGTCGACATAAGCGAGGGCGCGGAAGCCGTCATGTTGAGCTCGAAGGCCCAATCTGGGTCGTCGAACGCGTCCTTGCGCCGAATCAGGCCAAGGGGGTTGATTCCGGAAATCATCGTTCCAACCCTGCTGACCAATCCATGAGCTGCTCGAGCCCCGCTCCAACCGACCACCAAGCGACTGGGCCGAGCACAGACTCGAGGCGTGCCCCGTCCAGAACTGGGCGCGCGTCTTCCGGCTTCATCGAGAGGTCGGCCTCCGCGATGCTATCGACGGGCTCGAAACGGACCTCGGGCCGCAGGCGACCCACGATGTCGAGCAGACGGGAGAAGGCGACGGGCTCCTCGGAGCCAACGTGAAACGTGTCGCCTCCCTCCGGCCTCGTAAGGGCAAGGTCGACGAGCGCACGGGCGGCGTCTCGTCAACGAAGCTGTAGGGGCGCTTCGTCGCCAGTCCGAAGACACGTACGGAGCGCTTCTCGAGCGCGAGCTCCACGAGGCGCCACGGGATGGAAGGTTTCAGGCGGTGCGGACTTCTCCCTTCCACGGACCATACAAGGTTCCGAGCCTCGCGATCGAGACGGAAAGATCGTGCTCGCAGGCGTAGTCACGAGAGAGCACTTCTGCAGCCATTTTGGAGCGGGCGTAGGGGTTATCACCTTCTAGCGGGTGGTCCTCGCCGATGCGCCCTGCCGAAGCGTCCACATCGCCATAGACGGCGCCTGAGCTCAGAAAAACAAAACGCCGAACCGAGTACCTGACTGCGCCCCCAGCATGTGGCGGGTCCCCTCGACGTTGACCGCAGCTATAGCGTTCAGGGCGCCTGGCGCCGACGTGACGGCGGCGGCGTGAAGGATCGTGTCGACATCGTGCTCGCGAAGTACGGTTTCCACGAGGCCTTTGCTCCGAACATCCAACTCGGCCCACGTCACGAGCGCTTCGACTCCTTCGATCCGCGCAAGAGCTTCTTCGCTCGGCGGCTCGAACGTGCAAGCGACAACGTTCAGTCCGCGCGCGGCAATTTCGCGGACGAGATGGACCCCGACAAATCCAGACGCCCCGTTCACGAGTATTTTCACGATCTCATCCGGCGGTGTCATTCTTCGAAGTAGATCAGATTGTCCGTAAAGCCGAGAGCCACGAGACGCTCAAACGCGTCCCACACCTTCGCGGGGATGGGTTGCTCGGTCTGAAAGCCGCGAGCTGGGTATTCTCGAATCCGTTGCAGGTCCCCAACCATGATCGTAATGACCTGCTCTTTCGAGATCTCGCGGGTCGGGTAGTCGTCGAAATCCAACTGAGGCGACGTCACGACCACATCTTTCTCGGGCCAGACTTTCCTGAACGTCGCGTAAGTGCGGCGCTCCATGTAAGGCTTTTGCACGAGAATGAAACGGTCGGGGTCGAGATGTTCTCGCTCGATGAGGCGGCGCGTGAGCTGGACGTTCTCGCCCGTATTGGTGGATGGGCTCTCGAGTAGCATCGCAGTCTCGGGCACACCCATCGTCCGCGCAACCCGCGCGAATTTCTCGGCCTCCGGCTCGTCCCAAATCTTGCTCGTGAGGTTTCCGAGCCCGCCCGAGAAAACGATACGCGGCGCGTAGCCGTCGAGAAAGAGGGCCGCGCCACACTCGGCGACCCGGAGGTCGTGACTGCCTTGGACGAGAATGATGTCGGCCGTGTCGAGGGCGTGGTGCATCTGATGGTAGTCCCAAACGATACGCGCAAGACCGTCGATTTCAGACGAGGTCATGAATGGCCTGCTCGTAGACGTCGAGGTAGCGGCCCGCTGAGCTTTTCCACGAAGAATCTTCGCGCATTGCTCCCCGCACCCATCGTATCCACAGCTTTTCATTCTCGTAGTGGCGGAGCGCGCGCCGAAGCGTCGCGAGGAGCGCCGATGCGTCGAACGCTTCGAAGGAAAACCCGTTTCCCCCGTCGGGGTCCTCGTCCAGGTCGCGGATCGTATCCGCGAGGCCGCCGGTCGCGCGCACAACGGGAAGGGTGCCATAGCGGAGCGCAATCATCTGACCGAGGCCGCAGGGCTCGTAGCGCGACGGCATCAAGAAAAGATCGGCGCCAGCGTAGATGCGCCGGCCGAGCGCCTCCTGAAAGCCGCGATTCACCGAGACGGCTTTGGGGTATCGCGCGACGAGAGGGCGGAAGGCGTCGAGAAATTCCTCGCGCCCAGAGCCGAGCACCACTAGCTGCGCCCTTTCCTCGGCGACGAGCGCCGGCACGGCTTCGAGCACGAGCTCCAAACCTTTTTGAGGATCGAGACGCCCGATTGCAGCGAGGAGCGGGGTTCGAGGCGATAGTGTCAGACCGAGCTCTTTTTGCAGCTCGATCTTCCCCGCGGCTTTTCCCGAAAGCCGCGTTGAGGCGAATCGAGACGTGAGGGCCAGGTCTTTCCCCGGATCCCAATCATTGGGCTCGATGCCGTTGACGATGCCAGTGAGCCGATCCGCACGGGCGCGCAAAACCCCCTCGAGCCCGGCTCCGAGCTCTGAGCGCTGAATCTCTTGGGCGTAGCTCGGGCTGACTGTCGTGAGCCTCTCCGCGCTAACGAGCCCTCCTTTGAGAAAGTTGAGACGCCCGTAGAACTCGAGACCGTCGATGTGAAAAAGGGCACCGGGAAGGCCGAGACGCGGCAAGAGCTCCCTTGGAAAGATCCCCTGATAGGCCAGGTTATGGACCGTCAGCACGACCGGCATCCGCGACGGACGGTCCTCGAGTCTCTGATAGACCGGGAGAAGCGACGTCTGCCAGTCGTTCACGTGAATGATGTCAGGGGCGAGCCCTAGCGCCTCGGTCGCGGCGAGGGCCGCCCGCGAGAAAAAAGCGAAGCGGAAGGGGTTGTCGTCATAGTCACGGCCGCTTGCTCCGTAGATGGCGCGCCCTTCGAAGTAGTCGTCGCTTTCGACGAAATAGGTCGTAACACCGCTCAGGCGGGCCCGGGAGAGACGCGCCGTCCGACGTGCACCGTCCATCTCGAGCTCGAGCTCGATGCCGGTCGCCACGGGCCCGACGCTCTCAATCCCAGTCCCAGTCGCGTAGCGCGGCACAATCACGTAAACCCTGTGTCCAAGGCGCTTTAGCGCCCGAGGAAGCGACGCGGCAATGTCGGCAAGCCCGCCTACCTTGGAGACAGGGGCAAGCTCTGGCGTGACGAAGACGATTTTCACGACGCTCGGGTTCGCTAGGGAACCGGAATCTGCTCGCGCCCGTATAGTGTGATGGGAGCGGTCATGGAGATTCTGATACTTGCTGTGCTCGGGTTAGTGTTCACCTTGACGGTCTTGGTGGTCGTCTTGAAGCTCCTCATAGCACTCGTGCTCATCCCCTTCAAGCTCCTGGGCGCTATTTTGGGCGGCGCCGCCGCCAAGCTCGCCGTGGCCGGGCGGCTCTTCTGTGCGTCGGTCTCGTCGTCCTGGCCCTGCTCCCCGTTCTCGTACCCGTCGCCATCGTCTCAGGCGTCGCCGTGGCGCTTCTCTGTTAGGCGCGGTTTTGACGTTCCTCGCGAAGCTCCAGGATGAGCGACAACCGCCGGAGCGCGTCTTCCCGGCTCACGATCCCGGCCAGAACCCCGCCGCTCACGACTGCAAGACGGTCATCGTCTGAGCCCAGCCGCGCCAAGACGTTGGACGCGTCTTCGTCGGGGCTTATCGTCTCTTCCAAGAAATCGCGCGTCATCACGTCACTCGCGGTCAAGCTCTCGAGAGCCGCGCGCCCCTTGCCTCGAAAACTCTTGAAGGAGAGCATCCCGACCAGGAGGCCTCGATCCACCACGGGTACCTCGACGACCCCTCGTGGCAGGATGACTTCGTCGACCACAGCCTCGAGCGTCATCCCCGGCGGAACGTAAGGGACGTCGCTCGTCATCAGGTCGCGGGCGGTTACCCCTTCGAGCGCTTGTCGCACGAGCATCTGCCGGTAGCTCGAGCGCGCCGCATAGCGCAGGAACATCCCGATGAGAAAGAACCAAACGCCGCCGATGAGGTTATCGAAAACGAAAACGTACATGAGCCCGAGAAACATCACGAGCATCCCAAAAAACGAGCCTACGGCGGTTGCGACTCTCGTGGCTGGAGCGAGCTCACCCCAGATCCCCCAAAGCGCCGCGCGCAGAACGCGCCCACCATCGAGGGGAAAGCCGGGAACGATGTTGAACGCAACTAGAATGACGTTCCATATGGCGAGGCGCAACGTCACATCCATGAAAGGCGGGGGCACCAGGCCGAGGCCCATCGCGTAGAACGTGCCGAAGAGCCCCGCGAGTGCTCCGCTCATGATGGGCCCCGCAATGGCGATCGCGAACTCCGCTTGGGCGCTACGAGGCTCCTCGAGCATCTCGGCTGCGCCACCGAAGATGAAGAGCGTGATGCTCCGTATACCAACGTCGTGTCTCAGGGCGATGACCGCGTGGGACAGCTCATGCGCGAGGACCGAGGCGAATAGAAGCAAGCAGGCCGACAGTCCGAGCAAGAGCCGTAACAAGAGCCCTAAATAAGGAAAGCTCTCCCCGAGGCCAACCGCCATTCCCGCGGTGAGCAAGACCGCGATGACAGTCCAGGAATAATCAACGCGGATGGGAATGCCAAGAATCGCGCCGAGACGGATCCCGCGCCCGATCAAGGCGAGCCTCGCTCGAGCACTTTGATCCACTGGCCCTGGTTGAGACCGGCATCGAGCCCGAGGTTGTTGAGAACAGCCAGGTCTTCCAGCCCGTTCGAATCCGCACCCACTTCGAGGAGCGCCTCCCGGAGCGTCACGTTGCGCGAAGCTTGCACCCAGTGGATGCGCTGCGGCTCAATCTCCAGAGCCGAGCGATCGCACAGCCGATCGAAGCTTTCGATCACGTCTTGGAATACCGGCGCGTAAAACCGGATGGCGTTTCGCCGCGTGAGGCCGAGGACCTCATAGACATGATCCCCGTCCGCGACGAAGCCCGCTTCGCCGTACAGCTCACCCGTTCGCGTCAACGCCCTGAACGGCGTGCGATACGCGGAAAAAGGGCCTACCCGAAGCCGCTCCCCGGTGCCGTATTCGAGCTTGTTCTGGCGGAAAAAGTTGCGGGCATGCATCTCCGGAGCCGTGCCCGGCGGAACACGCGACACGGTCAACTGCATCGAAGCTCCCCCGTCGGGAGCCGCCGCGTAGACGACCCTCTGCGTGTTCTGGACGTTCCACCCTTTGGGATATTCGAGCTGAAACTCGAGCTCCGGGTGCAAGAAATGCGAGCCACGCATGAAGCCTTCACGAGGGTTGGCACCGAAAATGAGATCTTCCGTCAAACGCCGATAGCGCTTGGCTCCCGTCCTCAAATCCTCGCGTCCTGCGCTGTGCTCCGAGACAAGAGCGAGGATCGTGGCCTCACGGTCCTGAGGGTCGGGATGGGTGGAGGCCCAAGATGGGACTTGACGCTCCGGTCCGGCGAGGCGCCCGAGCACGGCGAAAAAGTGCGCCATCTCGGTCGGGTCGTAGCTCTGCCCGAGCGAGTAACGCACCCCGAGGCGATCGGATTCCCTTTCCGCGTCGCGTCCGAATTTGAGAAACAAAAGCCCGACGCCGCTGCCAAGGATGTCGCCGAACGGACGCACCTCGGGGAAGAAAACCGTGCCCATGTTGAGACCGAGACCAGCAAGCTGTTGCTTTGACATCTGCTCTACGTGATGGCGCGCGGTCACGTGGCCGATCTCGTGCCCGAGGACGCCGGCCATTGCGGCTTCGCTGTTCATGTAGGCGAGAATTCCGCGCGTGAGATAGACGTAGCCGCCCGGAAGCGCGAAAGCGTTGACGACGTCTGCATCGACGACGCGAAACTGCCACGGCAAATGGGGCCGCTCAGAAGCCTGCGCCATGCTCTGGCCAAGCTCTTCCACATAGGCGCTGAGCTCCGCATCCTGATAGAGCCCCATGCTTGCTTCGACATCGGCCGAGCCTTTCTGGCCCATGGCGATCTCTTCGGATTCCCCGATGAGAACGAGCTCGCGTTTTCTAGTGACGGGGTCTTTGACGCAAGCGAGAACGACGAGCGCGACGCTTGCAACGCTTGCAACAAAGGCTGTCGAAGTGGCTCGCCTCATGCTAGTACCGCGTGAATTGTACCGCAGTCGCGGGAAGATACACGCGTTCGTCAAACTGCCGAGCTTGAAAAACGAGCAGGGGAGCAGCAGAAATTATTGACGCCGACATTCGCAATGCCCTGGGCATCCAGGGAGCGAGCAGCGGCCTCGAACAAAATTTGACGTCTAGATCAAGCGAAGTAGTCTGTGTTGATCGCGATGTATTCGTTCCACTTGTCAGGAAGCTCGTCCTCGGGAAAAATCGCCGTGACCGGGCAGACGGGCTCGCAGGCGCCGCAGTCGATGCAAACTTCCGGTTCGATGTAGAGCTGCTTGGCCTCTTCGAAGTTGTCTTCCTCCTTCGTCGGGTGGATACAATCTACTGGGCAGACTTCAACGCAAGCGGTGTCTTTAGTGCCGATGCAGGGTTCGGCGATGTAGTAAGACATCTAGCTTTCCTCCTTCAAATCAATGCTCACATCACATCGAGAAGTTTATGGGAATACTCTGTCACGCGGTCCAAATAGCCCCACAAGAGCAGCCCAATAATATTAGGCACGACGAGGACAAAAAGTAAAACCGCGTAAAGGGGGTGGAGCTCGAGTTTCGACGAGGGCTCTGCGGTATCGGAGCCCTCCATGAACATGGTCTTCAATATCTTGACGTAATAGAAGGCACCAATCGCGCTGTTGAGGACGCCGATGACGGCCAACCACACGAGACCGGCGCGGATCACGGCGGCGAAGACATACCACTTCGCGAGGAAACCGGCGAAGGGGGGGATGCCCATCAAGGAGAAGAGAAAGATTCCCATGACGATCGTCAGGATGGGCGAGCGACGCCAGATGCCCGCGTAGTCTTTGATGTCGAAGCTACCGGTGCTGTTATGGACGACGATGATAACGAGGAAGGCGCCGAGATTCATGAACAAGTAAACGATCACATAGGCGAGCATGGCCTTGATGCCCCGATCGGAAAGCGCGACCGCACCCATCATGATGTACCCGGCATGGGCGATGCTCGAATAGGCGAAAAGCCTCTTCAGATTGGTTTGGAGCAAGGCGGCAATATTCCCGAGCGTCATGGTGATGATGGAAATACCCATCAAGATAGTCTGCCAGTCGACGCTTCCGACCATCGTCCAAGTCTGTTCACCCGTCGACAAAGCCATGCCGCCATAGAAGAAGCGGACGAGGACGGCGAAGCCCGCCACTTTCGGCCCGACCGACAGAAACGCAGTCACAGGCGTCGGAGCACCGGAATAGACGTCCGGACACCAAAAGTGGGACGGCACCGTCGCCATTTTGAAGCCGATACCGGCGAGCACGAGCACGATGATGACCATGAGCGCGGGTCCCGAGCTCGCAACCACTTGCTCGCTCGTGAGCGCCGCGCGGATCTCGTAGAGGTCGAGACTCCCCGTGAGACCGTAGAGGAGCGACAACCCGAAGAGCATCGTTCCCGTCGACACCGCTCCGAACAAAATGTATTTGAGCGACGCTTCGTTCGACAGCCGATCCGTCTTCAGATATCCGACCATGATATAGGAGGCGACCGACACCGTCTCGAGCGCCAGGTAAATCATCAGCAAGTTGATGGAGTTCGCCATCCAGATGAGCGCCACGGTGACCGTGAGCAGCAACACCAAAAGCTCGCCGTGATGGACAGAGCGAAGCTCGCGGGACTCGATCGTGAAGAGCAAGATGATGATGGCTGTAAAGATGAACAGGATGCGCAGAAGTGACCCGAATCCATCGAAAGCGACCATATTACTGAACAAGGCCTGCGCGTCCGAGGGGTCCGGCCCTTTTTGGGAGAAGTAGATGAACACGGAGAAAAACAGCGCGACCAAAAGACCAAAGAGCGACGGCAAGACGATCACCAAGCGCCGTTCCCAAGTGGCCCGATTCTTCGAGATCAAGTCACAAACAAGAACGCCCATCAACGTAAGGACCAGCACGAGCTCTGGAACGAAATATTTTAGACTGGAGACGGCATCGAGGCGATCCACGTCCTATCCTTTCAAAACCGAAGCATCTTCGAGGCTCACGCCCTTGGTGATGCGATAAAGAGACATCACGATCGCGAGCGCCACCGCCGCTTCGCAGGCGGCAATCGCGATGACGAGAAGCGCAAAGACCTGTCCCTCGGTATCGCCCGTAACGAATCGAGAGAAAGCGACCAGGTTGATGTTCGCCGAGTTAAAGATGAGCTCGATGGCCATCAATACGTTGACGGCATTCTTGCGCGTAAGCATGCCGTACAGGCCCAGCGAAAAAAGAGCCGACGCCACGACGAGGTAATATTCGAGAGGAATCACAGATCCGTCCTCCGTCGCACGAGCATGGCCGCGCCGAGAAGCGCAATCAAAAGAAGCACTGAGGCCACCTCGAAGGGCAGCACATATTGGTTCATGAGCGCTCGGCCAATCCTAGCCGTTGTCGGTCCCTCCTCGACGATCGAGGCTTGCTTCCAAGGCGTCACGCGAACGACGGTCACGAGAATCATGAAGATCGCCGTGGAAACGAGCGCGCCCGGCACGACTTGAAACCGTGGCGTGTTCAACTCCAGGCTGTAAATCCGATTGGTCAACATGACACCGAAAAGGATGAGCGTCAGGATGCCGCCGACATAGACGAGTATCTGCGCGCCCGCGAGAAAATCGGCGCCGAGCATCACGTAGAACGCCGCGACGCTGAAAAAAGTCGCGAGAAGCGCGAAGGCGGAGCGCACCAGGTTCTTCCCCGCGACCACGATGAGCGCCGAGCCCAGCATGAGCGCGGCAAAAACCCAGAAAATGATTTGGGGGGCTAGGTCTTCCATAAGTGTCGTCAACCTGCCGCGACCGGCTCAGCTTCCTTTTTTTCTTCCGGAGGCTCCGGAGGCGTGGCCTTATCCTTCGCGAAGCGGTAAAGGAAGTTGGTCTTGTCCCTCTCGGCGAACTCGTATTCGGGCGTCATGACGATACAATCGGTGGGACATGGATAGACGCATAGGTTGCAGTAGCAGCAAAGCGACATGTCGATATCGAACTGCACGACCCTCTGTTTGATCCCTTGGCCATTGGCGGCAAAGATCGGAAGCTCCGTCTTCTGTCGCTTTTCCGTGCTGATGGTGATGCAGTCCACCGGGCAGACCTTTTCGCACTGCAGGCACCCGATGCAGTCTTCCATCTTCACGTAGAGCCGCATACGCGAGCGGTCCTGTAACAGCCCTTCGGGTACGATGACCGAGTTCCAGCGGGTCTCGGGTTTTTCGTCAGATAGATATTGCTGGGTCTCGTTCTTCATGAACAGATGTCTGAGCGTAATGGCCATGCCCGTAGCCGTGCTGCTCACGGCGTCCCAGAGATCCAGGAAATATTCTTTCATCGGCTAGCCTCCAGAAGCCTGTAGCACCGCGGCGCCCATCAAGACCACGAAAGCGATAGGGATCAAATATTTCCAACAAAGCGCCATCATCTGATCCACGCGAAGCCTCGGGAGCGTCCACCGAATCCACATCTGAACGAAGACGATAGCGAGGATTTTGAGGAAGAAGACGAGAGGCCCGCTAAAGACCGGCCCGGACCAGCCGCCGAGAAAGAGCACGACGGCGACACCGGCGACGAAGAACATGGCGCCGTACTCTGCGAGAAAAAAGAGCGCGAAGCGCATGCCGCTATATTCCGTGTGATAGCCGGCGACGAGCTCTGATTCCGCCTCGGGGATATCGAAAGGGTTGCGGTTCGTCTCCGCGAGCCCGCAGATGAAGAACGAGACGAATCCGATTACGTTCAAACCCCAGGCGCGGAAGATGAACCAGTTCTGGAAGTCTCCGAAACCACCTTGCTGCGCCGCAATGATGTCCTGAAGGTTCAAGCTTCCCACCTGGACCACGACGGAGAGGATGATGATGGCCGTCGGGATCTCGTAGCTCACCATCTGCGCCGCCGAGCGCATGCCGCCGTAGAGCGCGTATTTATTGTTCGAGGCCCAGCCAGCCATCAGAATGCCGATCGCGCCGAACGACGTGATCGCGATGACGTACAAAACCCCGATATTCAGGTCGGAGATGACCAGCCCGTCCGCCCAAGGCAGCACGGCAAAGGCTGAGAACGCACCCATGACGACGAGAAAAGGCGCGAGCTTGAAGAGAAAACGATCCGCGCCGTCCGCAATGATGTCTTCTTTGAAGAGAAGCTTGAGCCCATCGGCAAAGCTCTGCAAGACGCCGTGCCAGCCGACCCGCATCGGACCGAGACGATCCTGTATGTGGGCCGCGATCTTACGCTCCCACCAAATGAGAAAGATGGGTAGCTGCGTGATCAGAAAGACAACGGCGCCGACGCCGATGGCGGTCGCGGCCAGTTTCGCCATCGTGGGCGAAAAATTGGCCGAGAGCTGCTCGCGGATGAGCTCCGCAATCTGCGGCAGGAGCGCGCACACAACGAGGGCTCCGGCCGCCCCAGCAACAACGGGGATCGACAGAAGGTTCGAAATCTTGGCTTCGAGTGCGGGGCGTTGCAGACCCATTAGCGATCGATCTCCCCAAGGACGATGTCGAGACTTCCGATGATAGCGACCATGTCTGCGATCATCTCGCCTTTCGCGATTTCACGAAAAATGCTCATGGCCACAAAACACGGTGAGCGGGCTTTCACGCGCATGGGGATGAGCCCACCGTCACTCACGATGTAGAAGCCCAGCTCGCCGCGCGGCGCTTCCGTGCGGGCATAAACTTCACCCGGCTTCGGCTTGACCCTCTTCGGGACGGTCTCGTGCACGTCACCTTCCGTCGGGAGCTTCTCGATCGCCTGGCGCAAGATACGCACGCTTTGCCGCATCTCTTCGACACGGACGTAGTACCGATCCCAGCAAGAGCCAATTGGCCCGAAACGGCCTTGCCCGACAGGCACGTCGAACGCGTACTTCTCGTAGCCGCAATAAGGATCTTCTTTGCGGGTGTCCCACTTGATGCCGGAGCCTCTCAAGTTCGGTCCCGTGAGCGCGTAGCCAATAGCCAATTCCGGTGGGATGATGCCAATGGTCGCGGTGCGCTTCGTGAAAATCTTGTTGTAGCTCAGAAGATTGTGGAGCTCGTCGATGACGGGCTCGAACTGGTCGAGAAAAACCTTGACCCTGTCCGTCCACTGGTCAGGCAAATCGTGCGAAACGCCGCCGATCCAGTTGAAGTTGTAGAGTAGCCGGGCGCCGCAAAGCCATTCGAAGAGGTCGAGGACTTTCTCACGCTCGCGGAACGCGTGCAGAAACGGCGTGAACGCGCCAATATCCAACCCGTAGGTTCCGAGAGCAAGAAGATGGGAAGCGATCCGCTGAAGCTCGGCGGTGAGGACCCGGATCGATTGAACCCGCTCGTTGACCTCGATCCCCATGAGCTTTTCGCCAACAAAAGCGAAACTCAAGCTGTTGCCCATCGAGCCCACGTAATCGAGTCGATCCGTGAACGGGATGATGCCTTGATAGTCGATGTTCTCGGCGTGCTTTTCGAAGTTTCGGTGGAGATAACCAATATGCGGCTGCGCATCCTTGACGATTTCGCCGTCGGTCTTGAGCTCGATCCGTAACACGCCGTGAGTCGACGGATGCTGCGGGCCCATATTGAGGATCATCTCGTCTTCTTCGAGATCCTCGAGCTTGAATGCGTAAGCCTCGTCCGGTTCCAGATCCTTGTACTGTGGTTGCGTGCTCATTGCAGAAGCCTCAGAAATCAATCAGACTCAATCAAACGGCCCGATGCCGATCTCTTCGCCACCCTGGGCCCTGTCGGCAAACTTCTCAGGCGGCTTCACCTTGATACCGTGCCACTCCTCAGGCCACTCCCAATCTTTGCGAAGCGGGTGTCCGGCCCAATCTTCCGGGAGTAAGATGCGGCGGGAATCACTATGACCCTCGAACACGATCCCGAAGAGGTCATAGGCTTCGCGCTCGTGCCAGTTGGCCGTCGGCCAGACCCCCTCGAGCGTGTGCATCTTGGGGTTGTCTCGGGGAAGCTCGATTTTCAGGACAATCCAGTGCCGGTGCTTCAATGACGTTAGATGCAGGACGACTTCGATGCGGTCTTCTTGGTCCTTCGCGCCAAGATAATCGACGGCCGAATGACAGTGAAGCATCTCGAACGCGAGCTCGGGCTCGTCTCGAAGATATTTCGCGACCTCAACGATGGCATCTTTGTCGATGACGAAAAAAGGGTCTTTGACCTCGAGCTCCGCTCGAGTGATCTTTCCCGGAAACTTCGCTTCGACTTTCTGCTGAACGGCCGCGGCGTCGAGGCTCAAACGGGCACCTCCACGGCGGCAGGCTTCTGGCGGCCTTCACGCACGTCATCCATGAGCGAGCGCTCGCGGATGATGTCTTGGAGCGCCATCACCCCGTAAAGAAGCGCTTCCGGCCGGGGCGGACAACCTGGAACATATACGTCCACCGGAATGATCTCGTCCACGCCCTTGACCACGTGGTAGCCGTACTGCCAGTAAGGGCCGCCATTGTTGGCACAGCTACCCATCGAGATGACGTATCTGGGATCCGCCATCTGCTCGTAGAGTCGCTTGATACGTATAGCCATCTTGTGGGTCACCGTGCCGGCGACGATCATGAGATCCGACTGCCGGGGCGTCGCCCGCGGGATGAGACCAAAGCGGTCCCAATCGAAACGTGTCGCGCCCGCCGCCATCATCTCGATGGCGCAGCAAGCGAGACCGAACACCATCGGCCAGAGCGCCGACTGGCGCGACCAGTTCACGACGGCATCCACTTTGGTCAGGACGAACTGTTGATTGCCTAGAGTTTTGACGAGGTCCATGTCGCTCCTTCGAAAGGATCAGGCCGCTTTGGTACCAGTAGAAGCCGAGCTCTTGATGGCTTCGCGCTCTTCCTCACGAACCCATTCGAGGTCGCCTTTGCGCCAAACGTCAGCAAGCCCGAGCACGAGCATGCCTATGAAGATGAAGCCGGCCACGAGCGCGGGCACCCCGAGGTCCTTCACCACTACGGCCCAGGGCACGAGCATCACGGCTTCTACATCGAACACGAGGAAAACGAGGGCGAACACGTAGAAGCGGATGTTGAATTGAACACCCCAAGGCGAGCCGACTGCGGTCTCGCCGCACTCGTACGGCATCGTTTTCTCGCGAGTGGGATTGTGCGGCCGCACGAGACTGGACGCCGCGATGGCGGCACCCACGAACAGCGCGCCCACGACAAGCAACATCAAGACTCCAACGTATTCAAGCATGTTCAATCACCAAACATCCGCCCCGTTATTCGCAGGTACAACAACCCTTCATTATTCCAAAGCTCGCAAGGCAGTTGCAACCACGCTGGTCGAGCCCGGCGAGTGAATCGGAAAAGTCCTTTGGTTTGAACAAATTCAAAGCGCGAAGCCGCTTCTTAGGCCTACAAGGCGAATATTATAACGACGGGCCTCGAGGGCGGCAACCTAAAAACATCAGTAGTTTGAATACCCTAGGGTCGGCGAGGTTGTCAGGGAGCCGGAATCAGGACATCATCTGTTCAGTGAACATCTATCTGGAGCTCACGGAAGCGTTCAACACAGGCGCGCGGCGCGATCATCTGCAGCGGACAGGCCGTCGTCTTGCACCGATTGGCCATTATGAGCAAAGACGGGGATTGGATTCTCCGTGAGATAAAAGCAGTCTCGAACACGTTCTCTCTGTTCTCGACGCGCACGGCGCACGCTATCGCTTCGGAGCGCCGCTCGACGCTCGGTGGATGACAGGAGGCTGGAGCTCTCATTTAGAGTTTCGTCGTGACCAGTTGCGTATCCGCACGGATTTCTTCACACGCCCCCCGCGCATTCCCGAAGCCGACCTGGCGCGGATCTGGAAAGAACAAGCGGGGCGTGAGATTCCCTTTCTCGATCCTCCAGAGCTCGCGGAGATGAAGAAAACAACCCGAGAGCGGGACTACGTGGTCATAGCAGAGTTGGCCCGCCTGATGGAGGACGCCGAGCTTCAGCTACGCTACTCCCGGAGCGCTCGTGACTTGCTTCAGCTCGGAGAAAAATCCCCGAAACTGGTCGAGAGCCTACGCGTCGAACGGCCGATTCTTTCGTCGATTTTCGAAGGACGCCACCAACTCGAGGCAGCGCTCGACCGCGAACGGCGGGACTCGATACGCAACCATGAGGCCAGGCTTTCGTCTTACGTGGCTGCCGCCGCTCGTTGGTACGAGCTTTGGCCAAGCGTCGCGGCAGAAATAGTGGAGCTTTCGCTCACGGAGGCGCACGCGGTGGTTGTCGAGCGCGCCACGACCGTTCTTCCTACGTCGGTGCCTGTTCCTGAAAAGGAGTCCAACGTGAACGAGATCCGCGACGAGTTTCTCAGCGTGGAAGACCTAGCTCTCAAGGAGCTTACCGACGAAGAGCTCCACGCCTATTGGAATCTTTGGCTTCTTCAGGCGCAAGCGACCAACGACCTGGACGAGAAAACCTACTCACACGGAGTTTTCGCCCTCGAGCCGTGACCTAGTCGAGCTTCTGGATCACAGCTTCGGCATATTCCCGGGTCGAGGCCTTTCCGCCGAGATCGGCCGTCCGGACCTTGCCTTCCTCTAACACGGCGAAGGTCGCCTTCAATATCGCGTCGGCGGCTTCGTTCTCGCCAAGGTGACGGAGCATGAGCACGCCCGAGAAGGTGAGCGCGGTCGGGTTCGCGATCCCTTTCCCCGTGATATCGGGCGCTGAGCCGTGGACGGCTTCGAAGACTGCACAATCTTCCCCGATATTCGCGGCGGGGACCATGCCGAGACCACCCACGAGTCCGGCGCACAGATCAGACACGATGTCGCCATAGAGATTAGAAAGCAGCAAAACGTCGAACTGATGAGGGTTCAGGACGAGCTGCATGCAGAGGTTGTCGAAATTTTGTCGTCGAACTTGATGTCGGGATATTCCTCGGCAATCGTACGCGCGCTGTCGAGGAAGAGCCCATCGGTGAGCTTCATGATGTTGGCTTTGTGGACGGCCGTAACTTTCTTCCGGCCGCGTCTTTGTGCATAGTCGAACGCGAATCGCGCGATGCGGGTCGAGGCGTAGGCCGTGATGACCTTCATGCCTTGCGTCACGCCCGGCATGATTATGTGCTCGATGCCGGAATAGAGGTCTTCCGTGTTCTCCCGCACTATCACAAGATTGATGTCTTCGTAGCGCGACTCGACGCCCACGACCGTCCGCACCGGCCTCAGATTGGCGTAGAGGTCCAGCCCTTTGAGGAGCGCGACGTTGGCGCTCGGGAAGCCTTCCCCGACGAGAGTCGTGAGTGGACCTTTGAAGGCAACTTTGTTCTCTTTGATGGAGTCGAGAAGTGTCTCCGGGAGCGGGTTTCCCGTCTTTTCGTAAGCGCGGATACCCGCCTCGTGCTCGACCCAGTCGAAGCGGACGCCCGGCGCCTCGAGGATCGAGGTCGCGGCTTTCATGATTTCCGGGCCAATACCGTCGCCAGGAATGAGTGTGACTCGGTGTGACATCGTAAAATCAGCATAGCATGTTGTAAAATGCTAGCCCCATGGAGCTCTCCATAATCGTTCCGACATTGAACGAAGCGGAGACGCTCGCCGGGACCCTCGAAGCCGCGCCGCCAGGAGCAGAGCTCATCGTCTCCGACGGCGGCAGCGCCGACGAGACCGTCTCCATCGCCGAGCGTCACGGCGCGCGAGTGGTCACGGGCGAGCGCGGCCGAGCCCCACAGATGAACCGCGGCGCCGAGGCTGCGGCCGGCGACGTCCTCTTATTCGTCCATGCGGACTGTCTCCTCGGACCCGATGCACGCGATAACATAGTGCTAGCGCTCGAAGATAAAAAGACCGTGGGCGGAGCTTTTAGCTTACGCATTCGCGACGCCGGCTGGAGCCTGAAGCTCATCGCTGCGACGTCGAACTTCCGCGCCCGTCATCTGGGGCCACCCTATGGCGACCAAGGACTGTTCGTCCGCAAAAGTGCGTTCGACCAAGTGGGTGGCTATCCCGAGCTTCCTTTCATGGAAGACGTCGCCCTTGTTCGTGAGCTCGGAAAAATCGGCAAGCTCGTGCAACTGAAGGCGCCGATCACAACGGGCCGGCGCCACTGGCAAAAGCTCGGTCCGCTCGCAACAACGCTCTTGAACTGGTCGATGGTCTTGCTCTACACGATCGGCGTCCCCGCCGGAACCTTGGCTCCCTACTACCGCAAGCTTCGCAACGAGTCGGCACGGTCGAGCTCCGAAAACGCGTGGACGGCGCCGTAACCGTCAGGACATGCGGCCGAGGCGCGCCTCGAGCTGGCCCGGATAAGCTTCGATATCGATCTCGGCGCGCGCCACCCCCGTCTCCATCGCCGCCCTTGCGACCGCGGGGGCCTCCCAAGTGAGCACGCGCGGGTCGAACGGCGTCGGGATGATGTAGTTAGGCCCGAAACGCATCGAGTCGACACCATAGGCTTTCATGACGACCTCGGGGACGTCTTCCTTTGCGAGGTCGGCAAGCGCATGGGTCGCCGCAATCTTCATCTCCAGATTGATCGCGCGCGCCCGGACGTCGAGCGCCCCGCGAAAGATGGACGGAAAGCCGAGCACGTTGTTGACCTGATTCGGAAAGTCTGAGCGACCGGTCGCCATGATGACATCGTCTCGAACGGACATCGCGTCTTCCCAGCTGATCTCGGGATCGGGATTGGCCATCGCCATAACGAGCGGCTTATCCGCCATCGAAGCAACCATCTCTTTGCTGACCACACCCTTGACCGAGAGCCCCAAGAAGATGTCGGAGCCCTCCATCGCGTCGGCCAGCGAGCGAGACGCGGTCTCCTGGGCATAACGCTCCTTGTATGGGTTCATCCCCACACTGCGACCCTTATAGATGACGCCCTTGGAGTCACACATAATGATGTTGTCATGCGAGACGCCGAGATTCTCGGCGATGTCCGCACAAGCTATGCCCGCGGCGCCTGCGCCGTTGATGACGAGCTTGACCTTGGAAACGTCCTTTTCCGTAATCGCGAGCCAGTTCAAGAACGCGGCCCCAGAGATGATCGCCGTCCCGTGCTGGTCGTCGTGGAAAACGGGGATGCCCATCTCTTTTTTGAGCGTTTCCTCGATGTAGAAACAATCCGGCGCTTTGATGTCCTCGAGGTTGATGCCGCCAAAAGTCGGCTCGAGCGCTCTGACGACCCGGATGAGATCGTCCGGATCCGGCGTGTCGAGCTCGAGGTCGAAGACGTCGATGTCCGCGAACGTCTTGAAGAGGACCCCCTTGCCTTCCATCACGGGCTTCGCCGCGAGCGGTCCGATATTGCCGAGCCCGAGCACGGCGGTGCCGTTGGTCACGACCGCGACCATGTTGCCCTTGGTCGTATAGGTGAAAACATCTTCCGGGTTCGCTTTGATCTCGAGGCATGGCTCCGCGACACCGGGGCTGTAAGCGAGCGAAAGATCGCGCTGGGTGGCCGTAGGCTTGGTGGCTCGGATCTCGATCTTTCCCCGGCGTCCGCTGGAGTGGTAGTCGAGGGCTTCTTGTTTCGAAATCAAGTGAAACCTCCTAGTCGGCGTGAACGGTATATTGTAGCGCGTCCCATGGCGAGCGCGTGCGACTCGGAACGATCGGGAGAGTCGAAACGGAGGAGGTCAGAACGGGAGCTCGTCTTCTTCGAGCCCCATGTGATGGCCGACTTCGTGCAGAACCGTGTCGCGGATCTCCTGGATGAGCGTCTCGCGGTCCGGCGAGATGTTCTCCAGATTTCGCTGGAACAAAAGGATGCGATCGGGAAAGTCCGAGTCACCCCATTGAATGGACGCACCTATGTAGAGTCCCAGGTCGTCGAAGGTAGAGCCCGACTGCACCAACTCCTGCGTCGGCACCTCTTCGACGCTGACCTCTACGTTCTCCAGATATTTCGCGAATTCCTCAGGCACCAGACCGAGCGCCTCCTCGACGGCCAGATCGAACGCTTCGGGAGCGAGGCGAAACGGCGTATCACAATCGTCCGGCGCGAGCTCCGACGCTTTCTGGAAGCTCCGATCCGCTCGTTCGATCTCGCCTCGTTGGGTGCGAACGAGCCCCAGAATGTAGTGGCAGTCCGCCCGGTCCGGCTCGAGCTCGACGGCGCGCTGCGCCGAAGCGAGAGCTTCGTCCACACGGGCGAGAGACAGAAGGATGACGGCTTCGAGATAGCGCGTCTCAGCAAGATCGGACGCACCCCGGCACATCGTGAGCGCGGTCTCGAGCTCGCCGAGCTCGAAGCGCGCTAAGGCGGTGAGATAGGACGCTTCAGAACCCTCGAGCCCGTCGACGAGCTCGAGCCCCTCTTCAAAGGCGCCTTCTTCCAGGAGCTCACGGGCTTCGTCGAGTTTTGGATCCGTCATGCGTCGCTAAGCTTAATGGGAAAACGCGAGGCATTGTGTCGCAGAACACTCCCGGCCAATAATTAGGGTCCAACTCGCGGGAGGCTATCGTGAAACGTGCCGTTCTGACGCTCATCACCATTTTGTGCCTGCAAAGTTCCGCCTTCGCGACGTGGTCGGTCATCGCCATCGACCGCAGCACAGGACAGGTAATCATCGCCTCAGCGACCTGCGTGCCCCAGACACGCTTCCCTCCCCGGCCATCACGCGATTTGATGGACGTCCAGGCGGTGATCGTTCCCGGCATGGGCATCGCCGCGTGTCAGGCGGGGGTCGACAACACACGCGCGAACCAGATGATTGTCTACGCGGAGCTGAAGAAAGGTACGGCGCCCGAGCGTATCCTCGAGCTTCTCCGTGAGCACGAGAACGCGAAGGACGAGCCTCAGATGGAGCGCCGTCAGTTCGGCATCGTCGACATGCAAGGCCGCACGGCAGGGTTCAACGGGGAGAACAATCGCGCCGCCGCGCTCTACGTATCGGGTGAGGTCGGCGAGGACATCTTCTTTCAAGTTCAAGGAAACATCCTGTTCAGCGACAACGTCGCCTATAACGCCGCGCTCGCGTTCACCCGCGCAAAAGGAACGCTCGCCGATCGAGTCATGGCCGCGATGGAAGCCGCTGACGAAGCCGGCGGGGACGGGCGCTGCACCTGCGAGGAGGAGCCCAAGCCCGCGGCCGCGTGCGACGGCAAAACGGCTCACGTCGCCTATATCGCCATCGCAAACCAGGACGACGTGGTGGGACGGTCCCACAATGACGGCGACTACTACGCCTATATCAGCGTGACCGACGAGAACATCGAGCCGCACGAGAACGCGAATCCAGTGAAGACGCTCCGCCTGCGCTACGACGCGTGGAAGAACATGGGCAGCAAGCGCACCGGAATTCCACCGTCGCTGACCCCCCAGTAATCTCCGCACCCGCCGCACAGGCGGATCCATCATCAAGTTCCGGGCGAGATACTTCCCGTCACTATTGCTCCGTCTGTCGTGCGCTCTCGTCGAGCAGCACGACTTCTTGTCCTTGAATCTTCAAGGGTACGCCGGAGACGCCCTTCACGAGTTGGACGAGGCGATCACCCTCCCCTTTCGCGGGGTCCAGCATGAGCACGTTGTTGTTCTCGTCACGGGTCACGGGTACGAACGACACGCGCACAATCTTCTTGCCGCTGATAACGACCCTGACGAAGATACCGTCCGTTGCTTTCTCGTAGCCGGGCTGATCGAAGGCCGAGTGACCGAGCGCGTAGAGGATCGGCTCGCCCTTGTAGAGCTCGACACCTTGCAGCGTGTGGGTGCCGTGGCCGAAGACCAGATCGGCGCCGGTGTCGAGTGCTATGTGCGCGAACTGATTCTGGTACTCCTCGGCTTGGGTTCGGTCTCTCCGGGATCGTGGTTTGTCCGGTGTAGGCCCGAACTGCATGGGGGTAGCTCCGTCGCGATTGTGCTGCGACACGACGATGACATCCACCCGAGGTCGCAACTTTCGTATGTCGTTCTGAATGCGCTCGAGATCCGCGGGATGGATCGTGACACCATCCTGGGACATGAGCCGGGCAACACCGGCCTCGGTCGCGGTCGCGATTTGCTCGTCCTGTCGATACCACCGTGCGGTGTATTGTAGGAATCCGATCGTGACGCCCTTGCGCTCGATGATCACGGGACGGTGCGCTTCCTCGATGTCGGTACCGGCTCCAACGTGCGCGATCCCACCCTCGTCGAGGACTCTCAGCGTTTCCAGGATGTTGTCGCGCCCGTAAGCGACGTTGTTGGCGACGCCCACTACATCGACGTTGGCGGATTTCAACGCCACGACGCCTTGGGGACCGGGATGGATCCACTTCTTGTCGTGGATGTCGGCGCCGTAACCTGTGGATTCGACAAGCATGCCTTCAAGGTTCGCGTAGACGAGGTCGGCGTGGTTCAGGGTGTCGGTGACATGGATGAAAGCGCTTGTCGGGTCCGAACGCTGCTGAACTTGGATGTCTCCGATGATCAGCAGCTCCACGGTATCGTCGCCGTAGGAGCCGCTCCACTTCCACACTTCGGAGGCTCCAGCCAAGCCGACACCAAGGCAGAGCATCGCCATTGCGACGAAGAGCAAACGCGAAAATTGGCTCCAGGTTTCCATCAGACGCCTCCCGTATTTGCGGACTGCTGCGATGTTAGTGAAGCGGGGCCGGTACAGTCAAGCTAACGCGGGCACCCTGTCGTCGCGCCGATTCGGCGGTATGATGATCAGCGCGCAGATCCTGGATCATGGCCTGGGGTCCGGGGGAGGGTCCTATGAAACGGTTGTCGTCACTTTTCGTGGTGTTCTTGTGGGTTGTCGCGGATGCGGCCGGCGAAGACGCAAACCGCTTCACGATGGCACTGACGGGAGACACGGAGATCACTCGTAAGCTGTCGGTACATTCGGAGCCGGAGTTCCTGAAGATGGTCGACATCTTGAGGAACGCCGACGTCGCGTTCACGAATCTAGAGCTTCTCCTACATGACTACGAAGGGTGGGCGGCAGCGGAAGCGGAGGGACCCTATCAGCGGGTCGATCCAGCACTCGTCGACGAGCTCGTGTGGTTGGGCATCGACATGGTGTCCCGCGCGAACAACCATGCCAAGGACTACGGCGTGACCGGAATGCGCGTGACGTCGAAACATGTCCTGGCCGCCGGCCTCGTCGAGGCAGGCACGGGAGAAAGCCTGGCAGAGGCCCGCGAGGCGCGCTACTTCGATACGCCGGCGGGTCGGGTCGCGCTGATTTCGGTAGCCTCGACCTTTCCCTCGCACCAGCGGGCGGGAAAACCTCGCACCGGGAAGATCATCAGCTACAGCGATGCGTCGAAGGAGGTGTTCGACCGGGATCGCTGGCGATGTCAATATCCAGGGTGTAGTGCGCGCTCCGAGCTTCATAGTCACCACATCCAATTCAGAAGTCGCCTCGGCTCGGACGATCCCTCGAACCGCGTCACGATCTGCGCTCTCCATCCCCAGATGATTCATGGTGAGGTCATCGGTGTTTCTGGGCGCGCCCCTCTGGAGCTCGACTGGCAGCTGCCCAGGCTAATGGAGCTCGCGCTCGAGCGTCGCAGCCGGAACAAGCGCTTTGCCGGCGAGCTCGACGTTGGCCACTGGCCGAGCACGCGCGACGCAGACGACTGCGACGTTGACATTGAGGCTGATACAGAGCTTCAACTTGTGGCAAACGTTTGCCAGGCTGACAAAGTCAAAGAACCGGAGCCGCAATTCTTGCGCGCGAGCGCGGGAGGCTTGCTGCGCGAGAGCGGCTAGCGGTACGAGCCCGGCTCCAATGCAAGCACACACGTAGACCTCGAAGCCGCGGCTTCGTCCGACGCAAAGGCTACCAGCCTGTGGTCCGACGCGAGGATCGGCAGGCGATGTCTATTGCTGCGACGAGGGCCCCGCGCCAATCGATTCGCGGATCAGCGCGACCGTTTTGTCGACGCGCCACTGCATCAGCTTCTTGCCGACCGCCACTGTCTTGTCGAGGTCCGCGATGCTCACCCCGTTCACCATCGCCTTGTTCGCCGCCACACGCTGTTCGTAGCGGACCGTCGACGGGTCGGTCACCATCTGAAGAGCGGTGATCCAATAAGAATCGTGAACGCCGTCACTCGAAGGCTCGACGATCCCGAGCTCTTCGTTCATGTATTCGATGAGCCCGCGATTGTCGTAGAACCCCCCGATGTGATGCGCGCGTGCGCCGGTCCATAGCGTGTTGAGTCGCTCGGCAACTGCCTCTTGGCCGCGCTGATTGCCTCCGCTATCGCCTATATAAATGATGTTCTCGAAGCCGTGAACCTTCAGGCTCCGGCCGACATCTTCGAGCACGGCCTCGAAAGTCTCGTTTTGGACGCTGATCGTGCCCGAATAGCGCATATGGCCCGACGGCTCGTCGATATTGCCTTCCGGTACGAGCTTGACGATCGGCGCGCAGAGTGCGTTGCCTAGCTCTCTCGCGATATCCTCGCACGCCGTCTGCAGAATGTAGTTGTGCTTCCCCATCGCCACGTAGGGTCCGTTTTGCTCGATCCCTCCGGTCGGGACGATGACGCTCGTCTTCCCCGCGGCGATGGCGTCGCGAATCTCGACCCAGGTCAGCTCCTCGATCCAGATGGAATCGAGCGCTTCGACCGGTCGAGGCTTGATGATCTCGGCTTGAAACCGACGCTCGCGCTCGGCTCGCTCTTCCGGCGTCAAGGTGCGCCGCTGCGCCGCCGCCAAGGTCGACCATCCCGCCAAAATCGCTAGGGCCACAACGAAGAACTGTGTCTTTCTTGCCTGATTCATTTTTGGAGTCCTCCTACGGCGCGTAGAATCACACGGGCGCATGTGGCTTCGCAAGTTCCCCTGGGGAGCGTCGCACCGTGTTGGCGATGGCGTGGCGTATTATCAGCTGTGTCGATGACTCGCCTAACCTTCGAAGAGCTCTCCGAGGAGGCGGCTCGCTACGACGAGGCCGTGCTCGCGACACCGGCGATCGATCATTTCTGCTCCTCCTCGCTCTGGACACTTCCGGCGACACAACACTTCTCTCCCGCTTCACGGCCTTTTATCGTTCGCTCTCAGAACACGTATCTAACCCTCGCGCGCACGCGTTATAACGACGGCACACGCTTGGTCCATCCACTCGAAGCGATGTGGGCGCTCGCCTCACCTCTCGCCGGCGCCCATCCCGAGGAGCTCGTTGAGCTTCTCGCAAGCTCCCTCACGGATGACGACTCTTGGGACATCGCACTCGTCTCGGGCATCGGCGGCGGCTCCGAACTTTGGCAGAAGCTCGTCCCGGTGCTCAGCCGACGATTCTCGCTCTCGCGAGGGCCGGCGCCGCGCCGCTATATCGCGGGGCTAGCGAGCGGCGTCGACGGCTTTCTCGTGAATCGCTCCACCGGCTTCCGCAAGAATCTGCGGAAAGCCGAAAAACGCGCTCGCGGGGCCGGCCTTCTATTCGAGATCGCCAATCACTGCGAGGCCAGCGAGGTCGACCCGTCCTTCGACCGACTTCTGGCCATCGAGCGCAAGAGCTGGAAAGGCCAGCGAGGCGTCGGGATCGATGGCGACCCGATGGGCTCGTTTTACCGCGAGATGAATCGCCGCCTCGTCGAGAGGGGCGCGCGCCGGCTTCTCTTCGCGACCCTCGATGGTGCCGACGTCGCCTATATTTTCGGCGGGCTTTTCGGCGACACCTATCGTGGCCTGCAGTTCAGCTTCGATCATCGCTACGCCGCTCTCTCTCTCGGCAATCTGTCCCAGCTCGAGCAAATCCGCCATCTGTGCAACGAGGGCATCCCGAATTATGATCTCGGCACGGAAGTCCGTTATAAAAAACGCTGGGGCGACCGTGTTTTCACGACTTCTTCTTTTTTCGTGCAGGCTTGAGAAGAAGAAGCGTGTAGATGAAAACGATGACGCCGGCCATTTCCATCGTTTCCTCGACCGCCGTCCAGAGGTTGTAGGCGAGCGTGTCGAGCTGATTGTGTACGTCATACCAGTCGGTGGCGAGCTCGACGCCCACGGCGCCGCCAACATAGATAACCGCTGCGACGATGAACAGAACGCGAATCCTCGAAGGAAGCGCGAGCAAAAACGGAAGGTAGGCAATCGCGAGCACGACAACTATGGCCGCGCCGAACGTCGTCCATCGCGTGCTCTCGACAACGGTGTTGAGGTATTCGTGCATGCCGACAACTTCGTCGATGGACAGAAAGTGAAAGCCAATGGCCAGAACGAGCCACCAACGATACCAAGGGTCGTCTTGTGAGCGCGCCCAGCGCGCCCGCCTCAGCAAGAGACGTCCTGCGTAGAGCAGCATCACGGCGCTCAGCCAGGTACCAAAGCTTTCTTCTTCATCCAGGTCGAAAAACGCCACGTGCACCCAGTCCTCGTAGCCGATGTATTCTCGATAATAGAGAAACATGACGATGACATGCGCCACGGCGAGCCCTGCCGCGATAAGGGCGAGCATCCGGACCCGTTTCTGGTCATCCGAAGCGAGTTGGGTCGGCGGGCTCATTCTGGATGCGATCCTTTCTAGTCGTAAATGAGATAACGCTCGCGCACCTTCTCGAACCTCGCGAGATCGACTTGCCATGCGTTCTCGATGTCAACGAGCGGCACCGCGTTGTCAATCTGCTCGCGAATCTTGCTGTTGCCAGAAAGGATTTCTATAGCGGGGCGTTCGAGCTCGTACTCATATGGAGGAGGTCGCCAAGCGAACTCTCGCGGCCAAAGCTTCCGGACCGCGCACAGCAGCGCGTAGCCGGTTCGCAGTGGCAGGTATGCGTCTCGATCGACGACGTGCTGCTGGATACCCCCGCAGAGCTGGCCTTTGAATTTCTGGAATGTGGGCTCGAAGCAGAGGGGGCGGAAGACGACCCCCGGCAAGTCTTCTTCGCGGAGCGCGCGCGCCAACTTCTCGCCGTCGACCCACGGCGCACCCATGATCTCGAAAGGCCGCGTCGTGCCGCGCCCTTCGGAAAGATTCGTGCCTTCGATGAGACAGCCTCCGGGATAGACGGTCGCGGTGTCGAGCGTCGGAATGTTCGGCGACGGCAGTACCCAAGGAAGGCCCGTCTCGTCGAACCAGTGCGAGCGGTTCCAACCTTCCATCTCGATCACGGTGAGGTTGCAATGCACCCCGAACTCGTCGTTGACGAGGCGCGCGAGCTCACCTGACGTCATGCCGTGTCGGTTCGGGATCGGGTAGAGACCGACGAAGGACAGATGGCTTCCTTCGATGAGGTTGCCTTCCAGGTGTACGCCGTCGATCGGATTGGGCCGGTCGAGCACGATGAGCTCGATGTCGTCGCGCGCGCAAGCATCCATGGCGTGCGCCATCGTCCAGATATAGGTGTAGTATCGCGAGCCTATGTCTTGGACGTCGAAGATGAGGGCGTCGAGGCCGTCGAGCATCTCTTTCGTTGGAATGCGGGTCGGACCGTAGAGACTCCGGACCGGAAGGCCTGTTAACGGGTCGGCGTCGTCCTCGACTTCGATGAGATCTTGCGCGGTCGCGCGCAACCCGTGCTCGGGGCCGAACAAGCAGGCGAGCTCGATCTCTTTTCGCGCGTGGAACCGATCGATCGCGTGGTTCAATTCGCGATCCACCGTCGTTGGGTTCGCGATGAGACCTACGGTCCTTCCCGCGATCCGGTCGACCTCAGCGCCCAGAAGCTTCTCGAGCCCAGTGACAACCATATTTCGCTTATTATCGCACCGAGGAGGCCAGCTAATGAAGTGGTTGATAGCGGTCTTGGCGCTAGCGGGAGCTCAAGCGCAAGACGATGACAAGAAAGAAGGTCTACCGCTCGAAGTCGCCGAGACGCTCGAGTTCACCGTGGATGAGGTCACTTGGATGTCGCTCGACGTCTCGCCCGATGGGACGACGCTCGTTTTCGATTTGCTCGGAGACCTCTATACGCTCCCGGTAACGGGCGGCGAAGCGACCCGCATCGTAGGCGGCATGTCTTTCGAAAGCCAGCCGCGGTATTCACCCGACGGCACGACCATCGCCTTTTTGAGCGATCGCAGCGGTGTCGAGAACCTGTGGATCGCGGACGCGGATGGCGGCAATCCTCGCGCGGTGGGCAAGGACAAACCCACCAAATCGCGGCCGCAGCTCATGGCTTCGCCCGCGTGGACCGCTGACGGCGACTACATCCTCGTCTCCAAGCAGCGCACGCCCGAGAGGACCTTCGGTCTCTTCATGTATCACCGCGACGGCGGCACGGGCGTTCGCGTCGGCGAGGCACCGCGGCCACCCGCACCCCCCTCTCCGGGTGCCCCTCGCGTTCAGCCGCCCAACAAGCTCGGCGCCGTAGCCTCGCCCGACGGGCGCTTCTTCTATTACGGCGAGCGACGCGGAACGTTCAGCTACAACGTGCAGTTCCCCATTTGGCAGATCGTTCGTTTCGATCGCGAAACGAGCGAAACGGCAACGATCACGAACGCGCAAGGAAGCGCGATGCGACCGGTGCTCTCCCCCGACGGCAAACATCTCGTCTACGCGACGCGCTTTCGCACCGGGACCGGTCTCAGGGTCCGAGATCTCGAGACGGGTGCTGAACGCTGGCTCGCCTACCCCGTCACGCGGGACGACCAGGAGTCGCGGGCGTCACGCGATACGATGCCGAGCTACGTTTTTGATCCCGACGGCCAATCGCTCATCGTGCCGGTCAATGGCAAGATCCACCGCATCGATTTCGAGACAGGCGCGTCCGGGAACATCCCGTTCACCGCGCATGTCGCCGCCGAGGTCGGCCCGCGTATCCACTTCGACGGCCGCGTCGATGACAGCGACACAGTGCGCGCGCGCATCATCCGCTGGCCCGCGCTCTCCCCCGACGAGAACGAGCTCGTCTTCAGCGCCTTCAACCGCTTGTGGCGGATGACGCTTCCGAACGGAGCTCCCGAGCGTCTAACGGATCTCGATGTCGGCGAGTTCATGCCGAGCTGGTCGCCCGATGGCCGCTACGTCACATTCGTCACCTGGGATATCGATGGGGGGCACATCTACCGCATCGCTCCTGGAAGCGCTCCCGAGCAGCTGTCGGAGCACGCCGCTTACTACGCCGATCCTGTCTACACCCCTGACGGAAGCCGCATCGTTTTCATTACCGGCTCGCGCGACGATCAGCTCTATTCGTTCTTGAACGGCAACCGCGATGCTCATGTACACCAGGACGAAGAGATTGGAGGCGTCCGCGGGACGGGCACGACCGATTTGAGGGCCATGCCGGCTGCGGGCGGCGCCTCGACGCTCATCGCTTCGACAAAAGGGGGACGCTTCCCACACTTCACGGACGATCCGGAGCGCGTCTATCTCACGACGTCGGACGGTCTCAGCTCGATCCGCCTCGACGGCTACGATCGAAAAACACATTTCAAAGTGGAGGGCACCGGCCCGGGGCCGAACCCGCCGAGTGCTTCCGCGATCGTTCTCGCGCCGGACGGCCGGCGAGCCTTTGTGGATCTTCAGAATAAGCACTACCTCGTCTCCATCCCGAGCGCGGGCAAGGAAACACTCGAGATCAAGATCACGCCTGGAGGTGACGTTGCCGTACCGGTGACCGAGCTTTCTCGCGGGGGCGGAAGCTATTTGAGCTGGTCTGCCGACGGCACCAAAGTATTGTGGTCGCAAGGACGACGCTTCTACAGCCAGCTTCCCGGCGAAGAGCCGGAAGTAACGGAGATGACCGTCACCGTACCACGACCCAAACCTCGAGGCTCGGTCGTTCTTCGTGGCGCAGCGCGCATCATCACGATGCGTGGGGACGAGATCCTAGAAGGCGCCGACATCGTGGTCACCGACAACCGGATTACCGCCATTGGCGCAAATGTTGACGTCCCGGCCGGCGCCGAAATCATCGACGTCTCCGGCCAAACGATGATGCCCGGATTCGTCGACGCGCACGCACATATGTGGGCGCCGCGCGGCGTCCATCAGACGCAAGTCTGGCAATATCTTTCGAACCTCGCCTATGGCGTGACGACCACGCGCGATCCGCAGACATCGACGGACGATGTCTTCGCTTATGCCGACCTCGTCGAAGCCGGCGAGATTCTCGGGCCGCGCATCTATGCCACCGGCCCCGGCATCTTTGCGACGTCAGGGGTCGACGACCAGGAAGCCGCCGACCACTTACTCGAACGCTACCGCGACGCCTATGACTCCCGCACGATCAAGCAATATGTCGTCGGCGATCGCATCGTGCGGCAATGGGTCGCGAAGGCGGCGCGTAAATACGAGCTCACCCCGACGACGGAAGGGGCCCTCGACTTGAAGCTCGATCTCACCCAAATGGCGGACGGCTATTCCGGCCACGAGCACAGCCTCCCCATCAACCCGATCTATGACGACATCGCGCAATACGTCGCCAGAACCGAAACGTATTACACCCCGACGATCCTCGTCGCTTATGGTGGCCCGTGGACGGAGAACTACTTCTTCCAGAACACCGAAGTCGCGCAGGACGAAAAACTCGCGCGCTTCATCCCTTATCAGCTTCTCGACAACATGGTGCGGCGGCGCGGCCAGTGGTTCTCGAAAGAAGAATACGTCTACCCAGCCATCGCAGAAGGCTGCATGAAGATCGTACGCGCCGGTGGGAAATGCGGCCTGGGTAGCCACGGCCAGCTCCAGGGGATCGGCGCGCATTGGGAAACGTGGGCGCTCCAGTCGGGTGGGCTCACCGAGCACGAGACGCTTCGAGCCATAACACTTCACAGCGCGGAGGCGATCGGCCTTTCTACCGATCTCGGCTCGCTCGAGCCCGGAAAGCTCGCGGATATTCTCGTGCTCGAGCGGAACCCGCTCGTTGACATCGAGAACACGAACAGCCTGCGCTACGTCATGAAGAACGGCGAGATTTCCGAAGCGACCACCCTCGAGCAAATCTGGCCCGAGCGAAAGACGCTGCCGCCGCAATTCTGGTGGGACGACCGACCCGAAACGGCCCCGACGGCGAACGGAGGGGCGCCGTGACCCGAGCGGCACTCGCAGCTCTTTTGGGCGTTTACCGTTCCAGCAGGTCCCATGAAATATCCAAAGACAAAGAAGGTCGAGCAGAACGACGATTATCACGGCACCAAAGTCGAAGACCCCTATCGCTGGCTCGAAGACGACAACGCGGCCGACACCGCCGATTGGGTCATAGCCCAGAACAAGGTCACCTTCGGCTATCTCGAAGCGCTCCCGAACCGCGCGCGCCTTCTGAAGAAGCTCACCAAGCTTTGGAACTATGAGCGCTTCGGCGCGCCGTTCAAAAAAGGTGGACGCTACTTCTTTTTCAAGAATGACGGGCTCCAGAACCAGTCGGCCCTGTATAAGCAGGAGTCGCTCGACGCGGAGCCCGAGGTTCTTCTCGACCCGAACACGTTCTCCGAGGAAGGCACCGCCGCGCTCTCGATGCTCGCAACCAGCAATGACGGCAAGTGGCTCGCCTACGGTGTCGCCGCGAGCGGCTCTGATTGGCAAGAGTTCCGTGTCCGCAACATCGAGAGCGCCGAAGACGAGCCCGACCATCTGCGCTTCATAAAGTTCTCAGGCGCATCCTGGACCCACGACAACGAAGGCTTCTTCTACGCGCGCTTTCCAGAGCCCAAGGACGACGAAGCTCAAGGCGGCGTCAACTTGAACCAAAAGGTCTATTACCACCGTCGAGGGACACCGCAACCGGAGGACCGTCTCGTCTACAAGCGCCCGGATGAGCCTGAATGGGGTTTTGGCGTCACGGTCTCGGACGCGGGGAACTACGCCGTTGTCAATGTCTCGCACGGGACCGACGAGCGAAATCGGTTGTACTACCTCGATCTCGTCGATCCCGAAAAGCCGCGTCTCGACGGGAACGTCGTGACGCTTCTCGACGACTTCGACGCGAGCTACGAGTTCATCGGCAATGACGGCGACGTTCTCTACGTTCTGACCAACCTCGATGCGCCGCGCTACCGGGTGATCGCAATACGAGCCGACGGCGAGGACATGAAAGATATCATTCCGGAGGCCGAGGATGTACTCGAGGAGGTGCGCATCATCGATGGGAAGTTCGTCTCCTCTTATCTGACCGACGCACATAGCCGCATCGCGGTGTTCAAAAGAGACGGCAGTGGCATGAAGAACCTCGAGCTTCCCGCGCTCGGCTCGGTGAGCTCCATCACCGGTGAGCCAAAGGATCGCGAGATGTTCTACGCATTCGAATCCTTCCTCTACCCGACGACGATCTACCGCTACGATTTCGAGACGGGCGAGACGAGCGTCTTCCGCTCGCCGCAGATCGCGTTCGATGGCGGCGCTTTCGTAACCGAGCAAGTCTTCTACCCGTCCAAGGACGGCACCAATATCCCTATGTTCGTGACCCACAAACGCGGGCTCGAGCTCGACGGCACCAGCCCGACTTATCTCTACGGTTATGGCGGGTTCAATATCAGCCTTCGGCCGCGCTTCTCGGTAAGCAATCTCGTCTGGCTCGAGCTCGGCGGCGTCTATGCGCAAGCGAACTTGCGCGGCGGCGGAGAATATGGCGAGGAGTGGCATCAAGGCGGGACCTTCTCGAGCAAACAGAACGTCTTCGACGATTTCATCGCCGCGGCCGAGTTTCTCGGCGATGAGGGCTATACACGGCCCAAAAAACTCGCCATCGGCGGCGGCTCGAACGGCGGCCTGCTCGTGGGCGCGGTGATGAACCAGAGGCCCGAGCTCTTCGGTGTAGGTCTTCCTGCCGTGGGCTTAATGGACATGCTGCGCTTTCACAAATTCACGATCGGCTGGGCTTGGGTCTCCGATTACGGCTCGTCCGAGAATCCCGAAGAGTTCGAAACTCTCCACGCCTACTCCCCGTACCACCGGCTCCGTCCCGCGGCCTACTTCCCCGCCACCCTCGTCATGACCGCAGACCACGACGATCGCGTCGTCCCCGGCCACTCGTTCAAATATGCCGCAAGGCTCCAAGAGGTCCACGGCGACGAGCCTCGGCCAATGCTCATCCGCATCCAAACGAACGCAGGCCATGGCGCCGGCAAGCCTACGAGCATGATCCTCGCCGAGCAAGCCGACCGCTGGGCTTTCGTGATGGAGAACCTCGGAATGGTGTCGCCCGAGTGAGAGCTTGTGAGCGATGACGAAACGACGCTGTGCTCGCCGAAGTTCCGCTCCCGCCGCACTGCGTTCGTTGGCGCTACGACGCCGAGTCCGTTTCCTCAACGGGCAGCCAAAACACCTGCACTCCGATCGCTGGCAAGCCACGATACGAAACGATATAATATTGATAACGACCGAGTTGCACGGTTACACGATCCGCATCACCTAGAACCACCATCTAACGTTTACGTGTAGGCGCTCGAGTGGTTTACGCTCGCGCCGCCGCGTTTCTCTCTTTCGAAAGGAGTTTTCATGTTCGGTGCGTTGGTTTTTCTCGGAGCAGCGGTGCTCTTCATCGTGTTCCTGGTCGGTATCTACAACAGACTCGTCACCTTGCGGAACCGCTTCAAGAACGCGTTCGCGCAAATCGACGTGCAGCTCAAGCGCCGCTACGACTTGATCCCAAACCTCGTCGAGACCGCCAAGGGCTACATGAAACACGAGCGCGAAACGCTCGAAGCGGTCATCAACGCGCGCAACCAAGCGCAGTCCGCGGCGAAGACCGCCGCCGACGACCCGAGCGACGCAGGTGCCATCCAAGGCCTCGCTGGTGCCGAGGGTGCTCTGACCGGTGCCATGGGCCGCATGTTCGCCTTGATGGAGAGCTATCCCGACCTCAAGGCGAACCAGAACGTCCTGCAGCTCCAAGAAGAGCTCACGTCGACGGAGAATAAAGTCTCTTTCTCGCGCCAGGCCTATAACGACGCGGTAACGGCCTATAACATCGCGCGAGAGAAATTTCCGAACGTCGTCATCGCGAACTCCATGGGCTTCAAGGAGGCAGCGCTTTTCGAGATCGAAGTCGCGGAGCAGCGCGAGGCGCCCAAGGTCAAGTTCTAGCGGCGCGGGCCCGATGGGAATGGACTTCTTTCAACATCAGGACGACGCCCGGAAGAACGGCAACATACTCGTCTTCTACTTTGTGCTCGCGGTGATCGCGATCATCTTGAGCGTGCATTTCGCGACGAGTGCAGCGCTCTTCTGGGTGACGGCGAGCGCGGCTGAGGGGGAAGAGTACGCGTTCGACTGGTTAGATCTCGACCGTTTCGTCTTCTTCGCCGGCGGCACCCTTCTGATCGTGCTCATGGGAAGCCTCTACAAGATGTGGCGCCTGTCCGATGGTGGCCACAGCATCGCGCAGATACTCGGTGGGCACCCTATCAACACCAACACAATGGACCCGAGCGAGCGGCGCGTTCTGAACGTCGTCGAGGAGATGTCGATCGCCGCCGGTGTCCCGGTACCGACGGTCTACCTTTTGGAGGAAGAGGGCATCAACGCTTTCGCGGCAGGGACAGAGCCGCAAGACGCGGTCGTCGGCGTCACCCGCGGCACCGTCGAGCTGCTCAGTCGCGACGAGCTTCAAGGCGTCATCGCACACGAGTTCTCACACATTTTGAACGGCGACATGCGGTTGAACGTGCGCTTGATGGGTGTCCTTCACGGGATTCTCGTGATCGCGCTCATCGGCTACTTCGTCCTCCGAAGCAGCATGTTCGGAGGATCGAGAAGACGCGGCGCCGCCGCGGCGGCGATCCCGCTTTTTGGGCTCCTGCTCATAATCATTGGCTATCTCGGTGTTTTCTTCGGGCGGGTCATCAAGAGTGCCGTCTCGCGCCAGCGGGAATTCCTCGCCGACGCCTCGGCGGTACAGTTCACGCGCAACCCGGACGGGATTGGCGGCGCGCTCAAGAAGATCGGTGGCCTCTCGGAAGGCTCCGTCATTATGAGCCCGAACGCGGAGCAAGCGAGCCACCTGTTTTTTTCCGACGGCAAATATGGCAAAGTGCGCGCCGCTCTCTCGGGTGTGACGCACTTCGATTTTCTCGCCACCCACCCGCCACTCAAAGAGCGCATCACGCGGATCGATCCGGGCTGGAACAAGCGCTTCATCGAGATCGATTCGAGCTCCAAGGTCACGCCCGAAGTCGACACGAAGAAGACACCGGACGACAAGATGAAGAAGCTCTTCATGCTTCTCCCGCTCCATCTGACCGCGCTTGTGGGAACGCTCGATCAAGACCACATCAACTACGCGAAACGCCTGCTCGCGCACATCCCGGATCCCGTGCGCGAGGCCGTTCACGACCCCTCAGGCGCACGCGCGGTCGTACTTGCGCTGCTAACCGACCGCGACGAGACGATCCGTGCAAAGCAGATGAAATATATCGAAGACAGCAAGGACAATCTGCTGCTCGAGGACTCCAAGAAAATGGTCATCCTTCTCGAGGAAACGCCACCCGAAACGCGGCTGCCTCTAGTCGATCTCGCCATTCCCGCGCTCCGGCGCCTCTCGCCCGCGCAATATGACGCGTTCACAGCGCTCACCGACCTTTTCATACGTGCCGACCAACAGGCCGACCTCTTCGAGTACACGCTCATGCACGTGATGAAACGCCATCTCGATCCGACTTTCAAAGCCACCAAGCCGGCCAGAGGCGACTACTACTCGGTCGCCGCACTCGCGAAAGAGTGCTCCTACCTCTTGTCCGCCGTGGCACATGCGGGCCATAGCGACGAAGCGGAGGCCGAGCAAGCCTTCGCCGCTGGCGCCAAGGAGATCGAAGGCGCGAGATTACGCTTCGTGCCGCGCGACAAGGCCGGGCTCGGCGGCGTGCGCGATGGGCTCGCAAAGCTCGAGCGCGTCTCGCCCAAGATCAAAAAGGCTTTGATGCAAGGTGTCATCGCGAGCGTCGCCTTTGACGGCAAAGTCACCGTCGGCGAAGGCGAGCTTCTACGCATCGTCGCGGACGCCCTCGGCCTTCCGATGCCACCGTTTCTACCGGGTCAAGAGCTAGGCGCCGCAAATCCCGCCAAAGCGAGCTAGTCCGCCGCTTTCGTGCCATCAGGGAGTCCTCATCTCAATCCGCCGTAGGAGCTCTTGGAAACGCGGGTCCGGACGAAGGTGGTCGTAGCTAAAGATCATGTGAAAGACGAGATGTGGGTGCCGCTCTTCGACTGCTTTCTCGAGATAGGCGAAGGCCTCATCCATCCTGCCAATCGTGGAGAGAACCCATGCGAAGAAATGATTCGGGATGTACTCTCGCTCTGCTTTTTCTTTGAGCTCCGCGAGAATCGTTTCCGCCTCGTTCCGCATGTTGGCGCCGCCATAGGCCCAAGCGAGGTTGGCCAGACCGAGCGAGCTGCGCTCCGAGGCCGCGACTAGCTTCTCGAAGATAACCACCGCTTCCACGTGCTGCCACGCCCGCGCATAGGCCGCACCCAGGAAGTAAAGGGCCAGCGAGAAATTGCCATCGACCTCCAAAGCTTCCTTTGCTGCAGACATCGCGTCCGCGTCGCGCCCTCCGGCCATCAGTACAAGGCCACGGGCCCCGAGAGCGAAGGGTGAGCGCGGATCGAGCTCACCGGCTCGATTTAGCATGCGTACGGCATCGTCTTAACGCCCGAGCGCCGACAAGAGATAGCCGTACCAGCAGTAGGCGAGAACGTAGTTGCCGTTGAGCTCGAGGGCTCGCTTGTACGAGGACTCCGCGCCGCGCCAGTCCCAGTCCAGGTAGTGCTGTTTCATTCCGAGTGCCGCCATCACCTCAGGCAGATCCTCGTCGAGCGCCAGAGCCCTGTCCATCGCCGCCGTGGCTCGCGAACGGGCGATGTCTGGACGTAGACCCAAGACAGCGAGACTGCAATAGGATTCGGCCACGGCCGCGTGTGCCAACGCGTAGGATGGATCCCGTTCGATCGCCTTGTCGAAGAATTCCACCGCCTGCAATGGTGAGCCGCTGTCACGCTGATACCACTTGTGCCGACCTTTCATATAGAGACGGTACGCTTCGACATCCCTCGTCTGCCGGCTTTCCCGATCCGGGCGCTCCCCACCCACGAGCTCGCCACGCAAGGCGTCAACGATGCTCACCGCAATCTCATCCTGGATCTCGAAGATGTCCGCCATCTCCCGGTCGTAGCGCTCCGACCAGCGCTGGTAGCCATCCTCGACGTTGGTGAGTTGGACGACCACTCTGAGCAGCTTTCCCGCGGTGCGGACGCTTCCATCGAGAACGGCACCTACGTTCAAGGCTGCTCCGATCTCTCGGATGTCCTTCGCCCTGCCCTTGAACTGGAACGCCGAAGTTCGGGAGGCGACGCGCAGCCCTTTCACCTGGTGGAGCCCGTTGATAATCTCCTCAGCCATACCTTCACAGAAGTAGTCCTGCTCTCTCTCGCGACTCATGTCGGTGAACGGAAGGACGGCCACGGAGGGAACCGCTTCGGAAGCCAGCTTGCGCGGCTCCACGTCGGAGATAGCCTCGAGCGAGAATCCCAGATCGCGCGCCGACTGAAAGCGCTCCTCTGGCTTCTTTTCCAAGCAGCGACCCACGAGCCGCACGAGGGCAGGCGCGCGTCATGGCTCTCTTTGCGACGGCCCTCGAGCTCCCCACGGATTTTTTTGCCTCGAAGATCGACCGGCACGCAAGCGCGCTGCGCATCCTCAACTACCCGGCTCTTACGGCAGAGCCTCTCCCGGGACAGCTGCGAGCGGGTGCGCATAGCGATTATGAAAGCTTGACGATCCTCTTCGCGGAGCCGGGCTCGCACGGGCTTCAGATCCGCTCGCTGGACGGCACGTGGCGCGAGGTGCCGATCCAAAACGGTGCTTTCATCGTGAACGTGGGCGATTTGCTTGCGCGCTGGTCGAACGACCGTTGGGTGTCGACCGTGCACCGCGTCGTCTGTGAGCCCGAGCCCCGTCAATCGATGGCGTTTTTTCATTTGCCGAACTGGGACGCCGAGATTACTTGCATTCCTGGTGAGCCGCCACGCTACGAGCCCGTGACAGCCGGCGAGCACCTCATGAGCAAATTCGAAAGAGCGGTGAAAATATGATGACGCACATGACTATTGTGGTCTTCGCTCTACGCGCGATCGTGGGCGCGAACGTCGTCGCGCTCGACGGCGGTGAGCCCGTAAGAGACGCGGTCATCGTCATTGAGGACGATCGCATTCGCGCGCTTGGACCATCCTCGACGACAGAGATTCCCGCCGAAGCCGAAATTGTTCGTGCCGATGGCGCCTGGCTCGTTCCCGGACTCATCAACATGCACGTCCATCTCGGCCTCGTGCTTCCCGGCCGGCTCGCTTACGAGCTCGCGGACGAGACCGACGCCGAGCTCGCGCTCCGCATGGCCAAAAACGCGAGGACGATGCCGTTCTTCGAGCGTATCGGCTCGCCGCCCTGGTATCTCGAGCGCGTAAAAACGGTCGAAGCCCGCCACTTTCGCTCGCTCCAATTGGCAATCGAAGAAGGTGTCTCGATCGCTTTGGGTACCGACCAATTCCCTTTCGAGCCCAATGACGGCACCACCGCCACGGTCCGAGAAGCGGAGTATTACGTGGAAGCCGGCATGACCCCACTCGAAGCCCTTCGCGCGGCGACGATCGCACCGGCAAGACTCCTCGGTCTCGAAGACGCCATCGGCTCCGTCACACCCGGCAAATTCGCAGATATCGTGGCACTAGAATCCGACCCTTCCGAGAACATTTCCGCTTTGCGAAGTTTGCTATTCGTAATAAAGAGTGGCCGAATCTATCCTGACGCGCGTCCGAATCGTTTACTAGAATAAAGGCGTCTCCAACAAAAACCGAAGATCGAACGTTGTCCCCGCCCGACACTGCGGGCGCGTGGGAGATGCACCGATGACACTCAGAATCATGATCGCCGGATGCGCCAAAGACGAGCGCGAGAATATCGAAGCCACGATCAAGACAGTGTTTACCGATCGTTCCACGAAAACCGACTGGAACCTATCGCTCGTAAACATCGCGAACCAGTGGTCGGTCGAGATCGATGGCCCTGAGCCTCACTTCAAGCGACTGAGCGTCATTGCGACCACGAGCGATCCCATCGAGAAACTCGAGCAAACGCTCAGCGAGACGCAGTCGAAAATGAGCCCGCCCACGGCAACAGCCCCCGCAGCAGAGCCCGGCGAGAAACATGAGCGCCACACGTGCGAAGAGTGCGCCGCTTTGTTCGACGTTGTTTTTAGCTACACCGCTGGCGAGCCCGAAGAGCTCTGCCCCGTCGCCTCCCGCGCTTGCTGGCACATCAACAGAGTCCCCATCGCCGAGGCCGCAGGGGTAATACCGAGCCCAAGTCACCGTCTGAGCGTTGTGTCGACGTTTGGGCTGAGACTTGAGACCAGTTAAAATTACTTCAATCGGCAAAATTTAGATTTCTTTCCTTCGGAGGTGCGTGGGCACCATGACGCCCAATCAGGACATCCCGCTTTCGGGAAGCTTTAACTGCTGGGCTCGGTCCTACGATCTGCCCGACCTGCTCCTGAGGATTTGCAGGCTGAAGCAGACGGGCGAGCTGCGCTTCATGACCTCAGAGGCAGAAAAAACCGTGGTGCTCCACAACGGCTTGATCGTGTTCGCGAAGTCGTCCTCCGCGGATGATCGGCTGGGTCCGTACCTTTTGAGGACAAAGAAGATCCGGTTCGAACATCTGACGGAGCTCAGCCGATTTGTCACTCCCGAGCGTAGGTTCGGAGCCGTTCTTGTCGAAAATGGCGTCCTCACACCACATGACTTGGTTCAAGGCGTCGTCGGGCAAGTCCGCTCCATCATCCTCAGCCTATTTCAGTGGACCGAAGCCGCTTACATCTTCGCGGAGAAGGAGCTGGCGAAGGAAACGATCCAACTTTCCATTCCTCTTCCGAAGCTCATCGTCGACGGTGTGCGCCACGTTTCCAGCTGGCGACGTATCGCGCAAGGGATCGGATCGCTCGACGCGGTGTTCCAATCGAGCGACGGGATCGACGACAGTGGTGTGAGAGCCGCAAAGCTCGGCCCTAACGAGCTCGCGATCCTCGAGGATCTGAGAGGTCCTAAAACGATTTCAGAGGCTTGCGCCCACTCCGAGCTCAGCGATTTTGAAGTTTGCCAGCTGCTCTGGACTTTCATGGCAATGGGATGGCTTACCCCCGTCACCCAAAGCTCGCAAGCTCCACCCCCTCGAACAAGTAAGCCAGAATCCCCGGCCAAAGTACCCGTCGTCGAAGCCGCCCTCGCGACACCTCCCGTCGACACGGATCCTCCCGAAGATGCGGACCTCGGAGGGCTCGACATATTGACCCGAGATCCGCTCAAATAAAACTCCTTGAACTCCCCACGCCAAGCCGCTACGATTCCCGCGTGTCTATTCTACGTCTGCAACACATCGGAGTTGCGCTCGCGGACCACGATCTCGCCGTTTTTGGCCTCGAGCGTGTCGGGCTTCCATCCAGAGACTTCCGAAACGACCAGGGGAAGGGGTTCCAGCACGATTCGCGGGTGCCCCTCGGAAACGAATGCTGGCTGCACATCGTTCACAACTGGAACCCCGAATCCCGCGTGAACCGCTTCCTCGACAAACACGGCGAAGGCCTCGAGCACTTAGCACTCGAGAGCGACGATATCGAGGCCGACGTCGCGCGCGTCAGAGACGCTGACGTTCCAATTTTCGAGGACCGCATCTTCGACGCGAATGACGGGTTCGAAGCCTTCATCTACCCCGAGGACGGGATCGGCTTTACCGTGGAGCTCATAGAGCCGCATGCCAGGAGCTGGAACTATCCCGACGACGCGCTCGATCTCCCAATTAGCGCTCGGCTCGGCAAAATCCGAGCACAGCACGTCAGCGCTTATGTTCGTGATGTGGCGGAAGCGTCGCGCCGTTTCACGACACTTTTCGCAACGCCATCCGGAAACACGCCCGGCACTATCGCGCTCGGTAACGTGGAGCTCCGGCTCCAGGCGAGCGCGGACCACGAGCCAGGCTTGAAAAATCTCGTTCTCGAGACCGAAAAAGGCGCGACGGGAGCTCACGAGCTCAGTTTTCTCGTGCTCGAGACCCGCGCGAAGGAGGGGGAGGTTTAGGCAATTCATGAGCATCGCGCCCGTGCGATATCATCGCTGACATGATCGACCTACGCAGCGACACCGTGACACGACCCACCGCAGCGATGCGCGACGCGATGGCGCGCGCCGAAGTGGGCGACGACGTTTATGGCGACGACCCCACCGTGACCGCGCTCGAGGCGCGCACCGCGGAGATCCTCGGCAAAGAAGCGGCGGTCTACATGCCAACGGGAACGATGACGAACCAGGTCGCTCTTCGCGCGCACACCGAGTCCGGGGACGAGATTCTGACCGACATCGGAGCGCATATCTACACGAACGAGGGGGGCGCGCCTGCAGGACTGTCAGGCCTTCTCGTGCGGCCGATTTTCGGAAAAAACGGCATCTTCTCCTCTGAGCAGCTCGAGCAGGCGATACGGGTCCTCCACCCCTTCAATCCCAGCACGATTCCCGCGCCCACGAAGCTCGTCTGCCTCGAGAACACCCATAACGGCGGCGGGGGTATGGTTTGGCCGCTCGACACGATGAGCGTGGTAGCCGACGTCGCGCGCCGGCACGCGATCCCGCTGCACCTGGACGGAGCTCGCCTGTGGAACGCCTCGGCGGCGAGCGGCCACGCTGAATCCGACTACGCCGCCCTCTTCGATACCGTGAGCGTGTGTTTTTCAAAGGGCCTCGGTGCCCCAGTGGGCTCGGCTCTAGCAGGGAACAAGGAATTCATAAAGCGAGCGAGAAGGTTCAAGCAGATGTTTGGCGGCGGCTTCCGCCAGGCTGGGGTGATTGCGGCGGCGGCGCTCCATGCCCTTCAGAACCACCGCGGGCGCCTCGTCGAGGATCATGAGAAGGCGCGCACGCTCGCCAAGGGGCTCGCAGCGTTCCCGGGCGTCGAGCTCGACACTTCCCTCGTCCAAACCAATATTGTTCGATTTAGGGTGACGACGCTCTCGTCGTTCGAGCTCGTGGATCGCTGTCACGCTCTGGGGCTCCATATGTTGCCGGCAGGGAAGGTCGGCGTGCGCGCCGTCCTCCATCAAGATATCGCACCCGACCACGTCACGCGGGCCCTTTCGGTGCTGGAATCTGCTCTTAGCCAAGAAAACAAAGAAGTAAACGCCTAAATCTACATTGCAGGCCTAACATATACCTGCTTGACAAAAACTAAGAATTTGCGTATTATCCCTCTTGCTAGCAGTCGAACGGGTCGAGTGCTAACGAGCTCAAAAAAAAATGCCAGTGGCACATTGGGATCCTGTACATGAGCTTCTCGCCTCACAGGAGCGAATGAATCGCTTGATTGATCAGACGTTATCGCGCTCACGCGGGGAGGCAGAGCTCTCCCCGACTGGCCGCTTGGTCACCAGCGGTCGACCTCTACGAGTCGGATGAGCACTTGATCCTCAAAGCCGAGCTGCCCGGGGTGAATCAGGACGACGTTGAGCTGCGTATCGACGACGACCGTATAACGTTGCAGGGCGAGCGCCAGCTGGCAGACACGATGAGCGGAAAACAGTTTCTTCGGATGGAACGGTCCAATGGCGCGTTCCATCGGACCTTCGACCTTCCGACGCCTGTCGAGGCGGAAGAGGTCAAAGCGGGGATCCTCACGGTCACGATACCCAAAGTGGTCAGCGAGAAGAGCCGTCAAATCCCAATCAGCGGGTAGCGACGTAGTCGAGCTTCCGAGTCGAGCGTCGACATTTTTTGTAACGAAGGAGGAACAGGAGCGAAATGAAGATCAAACCAATCAGAGACAACATCGTTGTCAAGCGGATGGATGATGAAGAGGAGAAGAAGATCGGATCCATCATCGTCCCTGACAGCGCGAAGGAAAAGCCCCTTACGGCCAAGGTCGTTGCTGTCGGTTCCGGCAGAACCTTGAAAGACGGGAAGAAGGTACCGCTCGAGGTCAAAGTCGGCGACAAAGTGCTCGTAGGCAAGTACTCGGGCTCCGAAGTTAAACTCGATGGCGACGAGCTTCTCATCCTCAAAGAGGACGAGGTTCTCGGAGTCGTGGAATAACGTTTTGAAACCAGTTCATAATTGAACGGAGGAATTTAGAAGAATGGCAAAGCAGATTGTTTACCATGATGAGGCGCGCCAGGCCATCCTCAGGGGCGTGAACCAACTCGCCCAGGCCGTGCGAGTCACCCTCGGCCCGAAGGGCCGTAACGTCGTTCTCGAAAAGAAATTCGGCTCGCCCGTTGTCACCAAAGACGGCGTGACCGTTGCCAAAGAGATCGACCTCGAAGACGCCGTTGAGAACATCGGCGCCAAGATGCTCCGTGAAGTCGCTTCGAAGACGTCGGACGTCGCCGGGGACGGCACGACCACCGCCACCGTATTGGCCCAGTCGATTTTCCGCGAAGGCCTCAAGAACCTCGCGGCCGGCTCCAACCCGATGAGCCTCAAGCGCGGCATCGACCTTGCGGTCGTTGCGATCGTCGAGGACGTCAAGAAGTTCTCGAAGCCTGTCAGAGGCAAGATGATCGGCCAAGTCGGCAGCATCTCCGCCAATGGCGACACCGAGATCGGTGAGATCATCGCCTCGGCCATGGAGAAAGTCGGCAAGGACGGCGTCATCCAGGTCGAGGAAGCTCGCACGCTCGAGACGACCCTCGATATCGTCGAAGGCATGCAGTTCGACCGCGGCTACCTCTCCCCTTACTTCGTCAGCGATCCGGAACGTATGGAGGTGGTCCTCGAAGACTGCCTCATCCTCGTTCACGAGAAGAAGATCTCGAACATGAAAGACCTTCTCCCCGTACTCGAGAAAGTAGCTCAGTCCGGAAAGCCCCTCCTCATCGTTGCCGAGGATATCGAAGGCGAAGCTCTCGCGACGCTCGTCGTCAACAAGCTCCGCGGAACGCTCAAGACCGCGGCCGTCAAGGCCCCGGGCTTCGGTGACCGCCGCAAGGCCATGATGGAGGACATCGCGATCCTCACCGGCGGCTCCGCCATCTTCGAGGACCTCGGCATCAAGCTCGAGAACCTCCAGATGCAGGACCTCGGCAAAGCCAAGAAGATCATCATCACGAAGGAAGACACGACCATCGTCGAGGGTGGCGGCAAGAAGGCGGACATCGAAGGCCGCATCAAGCAGATCCGCGCTCAGGTCGAAGAGACGACGTCTGACTACGACCGCGAGAAGCTCCAAGAGCGCCTCGCGAAGCTCGTGGGCGGTGTGGCCGTCATCCAAGTTGGCGCCGCGACCGAGACCGAGATGAAAGAAAAGAAAGCTCGTGTCGAGGACGCAATGCACGCGACCAAAGCTGCGGCCGAGGAAGGTATCGTCGCTGGCGGCGGCGTCGCGCTCCTCCGCGGGGGCAGGGTCCTCAAGAAGCTACTCAAGAGCGACAGCCTCACCGAGGACGAGCGTGTCGGCATCGGCATCGTCGGCCGCGCCATCGAAGAGCCCATGCGTTGGATCGCCCATAACGCGGGCCAGGAAGGCTCCATCGTCGTGAACAAGGCGAAGGATCTCGAAGGGGATCAGGGCTACAACGCGGCGAAGGGCAAATACGAGAACCTGGTGAACGCGGGCGTCATCGATCCAACCAAGGTCGTTCGCTTTGCGCTCCAGAACGCCAGCTCGATCGCGGGCCTGATGCTCACGACCGAAGCACTCGTGGTAGAGCTGCCTGAAAAAGAAAACACCAAGGGTGGCGGTGGCGGTGGCGGTCCCGGCGGCATGCCTCCGGGAATGGGAGATATGGGCGACTTCTAAGGCACTCAAACAACGAAGCCCGGGCCTTTCGGCCCGGGCTATTTTTTTGAGCGCCAGCATTCGGCATTCAGCATGCAGGAAATGCTCTCTGGACTCCCCCCAGCATCGCGTTGCCCCCGGAGTCCGGAGAACATTCCTGAATGCTGAATCCTGATATATCCTCTATCCTGTGAGGCTCGAGAATAAGTTTGCGCTCGTCACGGGAGGCGGAGGAGGGATTGGGCGGGCTATTGCGCGGCAGTTCGATCGCGAAGGGGCGCGCGTCTACGTGAACGATGTCAACCGGGGCGCGGCCGAAGCGACGCTCGGGCCCGACCGCGCGCTCGTCGCTGACGTGGCCGATAGTGCGCAGGTTTCTTCGATGTTCGCTGGTCTCGAGAGGCTGGATATTCTCGTCAACAATGCTGGTATTGGGGAGACCAAGGAGGAGTGGGACGCGCTCAATGCAAAGGCGGAAGCGCGTCTTCGCGAGCAGCCTATCGCAACGCACTGGGATGTTACGGTCTCGATGGACGACGGGACGTGGCGGCGCATGATGGCCGTACATCTCGACGGGATGTTCTTTTGCACGCGCGAGGCGTTGAAAAAAATGAACGCGCAGTCGAGTGGCGTTATCATCAATCTTTCGAGCACGGCTGCGCTCGCCGGGCTCGCGGACGCGCCCCACTACGCTGCGGCCAAAGCGGGTGTGCTCGGGTTCACCAAATCCGTTGCCAAGGAAGTCGGCTCGCGCGGCATTCGGGTGAACGCGATAGCTCCCGGTTTTACCGAGACGGCGATGACCCAGCACATATCCGATTCGGTACGCGACGCTTCGCTCGGCAACATCCCTTTGGGGCGCTGGGCCACGCCGGACGAGATCTCCGCTGTTGCAGTCTTTCTCGCTTCGGACGAGGCCTCCTACATCTCGGGGCAGTGCCTTTCACCAAATGGCGGGGCGTTTTGAAAGCCTGATAGGCTTAGGGTCCGCGCATGACCGAGGTCACCACTTCCTAATCCCATACCCCGAGCAGCCGGCTCACTCTCTACATCCTCATTGCCATCATTCTTGCGGTCGTCGTCGCACTAGCCATCCCCCACACCGCCATGCAGTTCAAGGTCGGCGGCGAAATCTTTCTCCGTATCTTGATGATGATGGTCGTTCCTCTCGTCATGGCAAGTGTCATGAGCGGCATTATCGGCCTCGGCGATGTGCGCAAGCTCGGCAAGCCCGGGGTCGCCGCGATCGCCTATTACGGCACGACCACGGTGCTCGCCGTGCTGCTCGGATTGGTCGCGGTCAACGTGATCGAGCCTGGTGTGGGTACCGTCGACCCCGAATATCTCAGGTCTTTCACTGGCGAGGAAATCGCGCATCTTGATGAGTCGAAGCCGGAATCGGTGGGAGACATTCTCGAGAATCTTCTCCTCATGCTCTTCACGCGCAACCTCATCCTGTCAGCGGCCGAGGCCAATCTGCTCCCGCTCATCTTCTTCTCCATCGTCTTCGCTTCTATGTTGACGACGATGGACTTCCGCGTCATCGCCATCACCGAGATGATCGTTCAAGTCAACGACGCGCTCTTGAACTTCGTCTTGCTGCTGATGAACCTTACGCCCTTCGGTATTTTCTGTCTCGTGACAGCGCGCTTCGGGGAAGCCCGCGCCGAGGGCCAATTCTTGGCGGTGCTCAGCCAGACGGGCTGGTACTTTCTGACGGTACTCGTCGCGTTAGCGATCCACTCATTCGTAACGCTTTCGCTCATCTATTGGGTGTTCACCAAAAAGAATCCCTACCGATTCATGGCCCAAATGTCCCAGGCGCTTCTCACCGCTTTTTCGACCGCGAGCTCCTCCGCGACGCTCCCCATCACGATGAAAACGGCCATCAGCAAGGCCGGGCTATCCAAGAAATCCGTCGAGTTCGTCGTCCCCGTAGGCGCCACCATCAACATGGACGGCACTGCGCTCTACGAAGCCATTGCCGCGATCTTCATCGCGCAGGCCATCGGTCTCGAGCTCACCCTCGCGCAGCAAGGCGTCATTGCCGTAACCGCCACGCTCGCTGCTATCGGAGCCGCGGGCATCCCCGAGGCAGGGCTCGTCACCATGCTGGTCGTCTTGAATGCGGTAGGCCTTCCCGCGGAATATATCGGTCTCATCCTCTCGGTCGACTGGCTCCTCGATCGCTTCCGCACGGCGACGAATACGCTTGGCGACTCCATCGGAGCGGCGGCCGTTGAAAAGGCGTTCGACTGATCATCCTTCAGAATCAAGTAAACGGGCGCGCTTCCTGAGCACGTATTTCTGGATCTTGCCCGTCGAGGTCTTGGGAAGCTCGTCGAAGATGACGGTCTTGGGAGCTTTGAAATGCGCAAGATGCTCGCGGCAAAAGTCTATAAGTTCCTGTGCGTCGATATCACCCGGCTCACTTGCATCAGGCCTCAGAGTCACGAAGGCGCAAGGCGTCTCGCCCCACTTCTCGTCGGGCCGCGCTACGACCGCCGCTTCCAAGACGGCCGGGTGTTTGTAGAGAACGCTTTCGATCTCGATCGTGGAGATATTCTCTCCGCCCGAGATAATGACGTCCTTGGAGCGATCGCGTAGCTCGATATAGCCGTCTTCGTGAACGACGGCGAGATCTCCCGAGTGGAACCACCCACCGACAAAGGCTTCCTTCGTCGCAGTCGGATTCTTCAAGTAGCCTTTCATCACAATGTTGCCTCGGAACATCACTTCACCCATCGTCTTGCCGTCCCGCGGCACGGGCTCGAGGGTCACGGGATCCGCGACCATCAGATCTTCGAGCACGGGATAGCGAACCCCTTGTCGCGATTTCTTCTCGGCCCGATCGGCGAGCGCGAGCGCGTCCCACTCTCGATGCCATGCGTTGACGACGGCGGGGCCGTAGGTCTCGGTCAAACCGTAGAGATGGGTGACACGAAAACCGGCATCTTCCATCGCTCCGATCGTAGCCGCTGGAGGCGGTGCCGCCGCGGTGGCGACCTCGACGACTTGCTCGGAGGGACGCCCGTGCCGGGCGACGGCTTCGATGATAAACCGCATCACGATGGGTGCGCCGCAGAGATGGGTCACGCCGTGACGCTTGATGGCGTCGTGGATCGCGCTAGGCTCTACTTGCCGTAGACAGACATGCGTTCCCGCGTTGACAGCAAGAGACCAGGGAAAGCACCAACCGTTGCAGTGGAACATGGGAAGCGTCCACAAATAGACGGGATGCATAGGCATGGTCCACGCGATGAGATTTCCGAGAGCGAGAAGCGCAGCGCCGCGATGGTGATAGAGGACCCCTTTAGGATTGCCGGTGGTACCCGAGGTGTAGTTGAGCGAGATCGCGTCCCACTCGTCCTCTGGCCAGAGCCAATCGAGCTCCGAGCTCCCCTCTTCGAGGAACGCTTCGTAGTCCTTCTCCCCGAGAAGATCGCCCCCGCTGCCAAGAGGGTCGTCGATGTCGATCACTATGGGCTTTTTCTCGACGGAAGCGAGCGCTTTCGCGACCGTAGCGCTCAGCTCACGGTCCGTGAGCAGAACTTTGGCTTCGCCGTGCTCGAGGATGAACGCGACCGTGTCGGCATCGAGGCGCGTATTGATCGGGTTCAGGATCGCGCCCGCCATCGGTACACCGTAATGCGCCTCGAGGATGGCCGGTATATTGGGAGCGATGATGCTGACTGTGTCCCCCCGCTCGACGCCTCGTCCGCGCAGCGCGCTCGCGAGCATTCGGGAGCGCCGGCAGAGCTCGGCATAGTCGTAGCGACGCTCCCCATGGATGACCGCGACGTGGTTGGGATAAACCGCCGCGGCGCGGTCGAGAAAGTGGAGTGGAGTCAGAGGCTTGAAGTTCGCTTCGGTTTTGTTCAACGGCCTACGCTCCTTGAAAACGCCCTCGAAGGCAAGATCATAAGTACGCTAAGAGGAAGAAACAACCTCTTGTTTTCCGTGATTTAGCGACTTTCGTGGGATCCATACCACGTTCTATGTCACTGAATCGACACCTCTTTCGTGCGAGGATATCCTCGATCACCAAAAACAGACGCCCCAGCTAGAGTCATGTTCCCGTGGGTCGAGACGGGATTTCGTAAGAGCATGCAGCCAAGGGTTGTCTCCACGCTACGACGCCTCGGGCGAGAGAAGCGGACGGGTGTGTTTCGCACGACGGCGGACACCACCCGTCGAAGTCATGTTGGAGCAGGGCGCTATCATCGGAGCGCTGTCCACGGCCGTCGACGAGAGACTCGGCGAAATCATGGTGCGCCGCGGCCGCATTACTCAGCGGCAACTGGATAACGCATCGAAGCTCATGCGTGCCGGGACCCAGCGCCTCGGAGACGCTCTCGTGGATCTTCGCATCGTGGCGCGCGCCGAAGTAAACGTTTTCGTTCGCACCCAGCTCGCGGAAATCGGGAGCAAGTTTCTAACCGAGCCAGTGCGGCGGTTGGAGTTCTTCCACGAGGCGCCGCTTGATCGCGTAACCGAGAATCCCGTTCCCATAGCAGACGTTATCATCGAGGCCGCGCGCCGTGGCCACGGCCACGGAATGAAGGAAGACATCGAATCCCTTCTCGACTCTAATTTCAGGTCGGCGCTCACCCGCAAGTCCATGTCGGCGGTTCAGACGCTCCGACTCGAAACGCAGGAGGCCTTCGTGCTATCCCGGTGCGACGGTCGGAGCAACATCCACGATATCCTCGCCCAGAGCCCGCTCTCGCCCGAAAACACAGCACGGATCCTTCTCGGCTTCGAGCAGGCTGGCATCGTCGCGATGATGAGCGTCGTCGCGGAAGGCCATTGAGCGCTAAAATGGTGCATGCGCATCTCCATCGCATCCAGTTTGCTCTCGATAACGCTCGCCGCCACTACTAACTTCGCCGAGGACTGGCCCCAGTGGCGCGGCGCAGCGCGCGATGGCATCTCTCCCGAGACCGGCCTCCTGAGCTCGTGGCCCGACGCAGGACCACCGCTCGTTTGGAAATCGAGGGGGCTCGGCGCGGGTTATTCGACGGTCACGATCTCCGGTCGCCGCATCTTCACCCTCGGCGCCTCGAAGGACACCGCATACGTGTTTGCCCTCGACGTGGAAACGGGCAAGACACTCTGGCGCGCAAAGAGTGGCCGGCACTATCGCAACAATCGCGGGGACGGGCCGCGCGGCGCTCCCACCGTCGACGGCAACCGCGTCTACGCACTCGGCGGAAGGGGCGACCTCACGGTTGTCGACGTGGCAACCGGCAAAGTGCACTGGTCCGTCAATCTTCTAGAACGATTCGGCGGCCGGAACACTTCCTGGGGCATCAGCGAATCGCCGCTCGTGCTCGGCGACCGCGTGCTCGCCAATGCCGGCGGCTCGAACGCGTCGATCGTCGCGCTCCACAAGGACGACGGAACCGTTCTCTGGCAGAGCCAAAGAGACGAAGCGGGCTACTCCTCCGCCGTCGTCGCCACGATCCGCGGCGTGCGACAAGCCGTGTTCTTTACGGGTGAGCGGGTGGTCGGCATCAGCGTGGACGACGGTACGCTTCTCTGGCACTACCGGCGCGTTTCGAATCGCACCGCGAATGTCGCCACACCGATCGTCCGGGGCAACTTCGTGTTCGTCTCGTCAGATTACGGAACCGGCTGCGCGCTTCTGGAGATAGAGGGCGGGCGGGCGGGCATGACCGTTCGCGAGGTCTATTTCAACCGGGAGATGAAGAACCATCACTCGAGCTCGGTGCTCGTGGACGGCACGCTCTACGGCTACAGCAGCCGCAATCTCACCGCCCTCGATTTCGAGACGGGCGAGCGCCTCTGGCGCGATCGCAGCGTCGGAAAAGGCTCGCTCATTTACGCGGACGGACATCTCTACGTCTTCGGAGAAAAAGGCGTCATGGGGCTCGTCGTAGCCACCCGCAAAGGCTATCGCGAGAAGGGACGTTTCGATGTTCCGCGCTCGAACCGTCCGAGCTGGTCTCACCCCGTGATTGCAAACGGAAAGCTCTACCTTCGCGATCAAGATACGCTCTACAGCTACGACATCGCACGCTGACGGCATGCCGAAGCCTGAGCCTGAGCCTGAGCCTGAGCCGAAGGATGACGAGCTCGACAAGCTCTATCGAGTACCGCTGAGAAAATTCGTCTTCCTGCGCAACGCTCTCGCGACGGAGCTCAAGAAAGCCGGAGACGCGAACGGCGCCAAACGTGTCAAAGCTCTCGTGAAGCCCAACGCACCCGCCTGGGCGGTGAACCAGTTGTACTGGAAAGAGCCGCTATCCTTCGATGCGCTCATCGCGGCGGGCGACCATTATCGCGAAGTGTTGTCCGAACAAGGGGTGCGAGAAGATGCCGAGCGCAAAAGGCTCGACGCGGTTCAGGACGCGACGGGTATCGCGCGCGCGCTGTTGGAACGGAGCGCGGAGAGCGCTAGCAACGTCGTCATGCGTCGGGTCGAAACGACGCTCGATGCCCTCGCGAGCTACGGAAGCGCCAATCCCGAGCCCATGGACGGCCGGCTCACCCGCGATCTCGAGCCTCCTGGATTCGCCGCCTTTGCCTCGCTTCAGCCCGCGCCCGCAATCGCGGCGCAACAAGAGCCGAAGCACGAAGAGGCGCGGGAGACTCGTGATGATGTTGCGCGCGCGGAAGAGCTCTTGAGGGAGCGCGAGGCGACCTTCGACGAGGCGCGCGGCGCGAGGGACGCTGCGACCAAGCGCGCGGATGCTTTGACCGAGCAACTCGAGCGACTGCACGATCAGATCGAGCGCGCTCACAGGGGCGTGGAGGAGGCCGAGACCGCGCTGGTGGAAAAGGAAATGCTCGTCGACGAAGCAACGGGAGTTCTGAGAGGAAATGGGAGGAGAGCGGGACATGAGGACGAACAGAGTTTTGTATGCAAGCATGGTGCGGGCGGGCATCGCCGTGTTCTTGGCCGTCTCGTTGGCCGGGCTGAGTGTCTGCCAACCCACCGGTGAGGCGGTCAGCATTGACAACGATGACCTCGGCGGCGTGGTCACCAGCACGCAAGGGCCGGAAGCGGGCGTCTGGGTGATCGCGGAAACGACCGACCTGCCCACCAGGTTCAACCGGATCGTGGTTACCGATGACCAAGGCCGTTACCTGATCCCGGACCTGCCGAGCGCGAGTTACGACGTGTGGGTGCGCGGCTACGGGCTGGTCGATTCAGAGAAGCTCGAGGCCTCACCCGGCACGGTCTTGAACCATACCGCGGTGGTCGCGCCCGATGCGCGCGCGGCCGCAGAGTACTACCCCGCAGGCTACTGGCTCTCCCTGCTTCACGTCCCGGAGGAAAGCGAGTTCCCAGGGACGGGACCCGAGGGGAACGGCATCTCGCCGAGCATCGGCAACCAGGCCGAGTTTCTCAGGCTCCTGAAATCCGGGAACTGCACGGCCTGTCATCAGCTAGGTGCCAAGGCCACCCGCGAGATCCCGGAGGCCCTCGGCGATTTCGAGTCCTCGGTGGCCGCGTGGGACCGGCGCATCCAGTCGGGCCAGGCCGGCGCCGGGATGAGCGGCGGCGTCGACCGGCTGGGCCGCGAGGCTGCGCTGGCGATGTTCGCGGATTGGACCGACCGCATCGCCGCCGGAGAAGTACCACCCGCGCCCCCCCGGCCAGAAGGCCTGGAGCGGAACGTCGTCATCACGCAGTGGGACTGGGCCGACCCGAAGGCGTACCTCCACGACCAGGTGTCAACGGATCGCCGGGATCCCACCGTCAACGCGAACGGCCCGATTCACGGAGCCCTGGAGCTCAGCGCGGACTACGTGCCGGTTCTCGATCCGATGAGCCACACGGCGAGCCAGGTATCGCTGAGCGTCCGCGATCCGAGCACGCCTCCCACCAGGCCGAGCATGCCCGAGCCCTCGCCGTACTGGGGCGATGAAGTCCTCTGGACCAGCAAGAACAACGTGCATAATCCGATGATGGACGAGCGTGGCCGGGTCTGGCTGACGTCCACGGTGCGCCCCCCGCAGAACCCCGACTTCTGCCGTGAGGGGTCGAGCCATCCGTCGGCGCGGCTGTTCCCGGTTGCCCGAGCCAGACGACACCTCGCCTTATACGATCCCGAGACCGAGGAGCTCACGCACATCAGCACGTGCTTCAGCACACACCACCTGATGTTCGCCGAGGACGACGACAACACGCTCTGGACCAGCGGAGGTGGCCAGGTGGTCGGCTGGTTGAACACAAGAATGTTCGACGAGACCGGCGACGAGGAGGCGTCGCAGGGCTGGACCGCGCTCGTCCTCGACACCAACGGCAACGGAAGTCGGGACGCGTACGTGGAGCCCAACGAGCCGGTCGATCCTACGATGGACAAGCGGATCGTGTCCGGCTTCTACGGCGTGTCGCCGGCTCCCGACGGCTCGGTCTGGGCATCGTCGCTAGGTTACCCCGGCGCCGTAGTCCGGCTGGATCCGGGCCCCAACCCGCCGGAGACGGCGTTGGCGGAGTTGTACGAGTTGCCCTTGGACGACTCCGGGCGTCCCATTGAAGGCTTCTCACCGCGCGGTTTCGACATCGACCGCGACGGCGTAGCCTGGGTGGCGCTCGCGAGCGGACACATGGGGAGCTTCGACCGGAGGAAGTGCACGGGGCCCCTCAACGGACCGACGGCGACGGGTCAGCACTGCCCCGAGGGCTGGACGTTCTACCCCGAGCCGGCGCCGCAGCTCGGGGGCGTGACGACACCGGGGAGTGTCGAAGCCAGCTACTACACCTGGGTCGATCAGTTCAACACGTTCGGACTGGGTGAGGGCGTGCCGGTCAATACCGGAAACGCGTCCGAAGGGCTGCTGGCCCTGAGCGACGGGGAGTGGGTCATTCTCCGCGTCCCGTATCCGCTGGGCTTCTACACAAAGTGGATGGACGGCCGCATCGACGACCCGAGTGCGGGCTGGAAAGGCAGGGGCCTGTGGGCGACCGTGAGCACCCGGGCGCCGTTCCACATGGAAGGCGGCAAGGGCACCACGAGCAAGGTCGTGAAGTTCCAGCTCCGCCCCGACCCGCTGGCGAGGTGACGGAGGCGGTCCGGCGGTAGGAGGCGTCACCTCCCCCGCCGGTCCGGCCATAGGACTCCCTGGTTCCGCTCAGTGACGGTTCCGATTCCCTCGAGTAAGCGATCAACAAACACAACCTCGTGGCAGAGTATCAGGCACGTGTTAAGTTAGGTCGGATGGCACATGCAAGCATCTTTTGTTCCCTGTTCGACGCGACCAAGGACCCACCAGCGACATGCTGAGTGATACCGAGATCGAAAAACTCGCCCTTCAGTTCGCCGATGCGGAAGAGCAGCGCTGCCAGATTGCCGCGCTGACCGTTGCGTACCCTGGCATGACGATGGATGACGCCTATGCCATCCAGAAGCGGTGGATCGATCGAAAAATCGCGGCCGGCAGATCGATCAAGGGCTACAAGATCGGGCTGACCTCCAGGACCATGCAGAAATCGAGCCATATCGACGAGCCCGACTACGGCGTGTTGCTGGACGATATATTTTTCGACGACGGCGCCACACTGGAAGCCGGGCAGTTTCTAGATCCCAAGATCGAAGTGGAGCTGGCTTTTGTCCTGAAAGATCGTCTAGAGGGCGACAAAGTAACCGTCTCGGATGTTCTGAATGCCACCGATTATCTGGTCCCTGCGCTCGAGCTTATTGCCGCGCGTTGCCAACGCACGGACCCGGAGACGGGCTACACCCGCAAGGTCTATGACACCATAGCGGACAATGCGGCGAGCGCTATGCGATAGGCTCCCAACCGACGAAAGGACGTAACCGATGCGGCTTGCCAGCATGATCCACGCAGTCGATCTCCACTGCTGCGGAGAGCCCGGCCGAGTCATCGTGGGCGGGGTACGCGATGTTCCCGGCAGCACGATGTTCGAGAAAAAGAACTATCTGGAGACGAAGGCCGACGACCTCCGAAAACGGATGCTGCGCGAACCGCGCGGATACCCCGCGGCGAACTGCAACTTGATCCTGCCGCCCACGTTGCCGGAAGCCGACGCGGGCTTCGTCATCATGGAACAGACCGAATACCCTCCAATGTCGGGAACGAACACGATTTGTGTCACGACCGCACTGATCGAGACCGGCATGGTGCCGGTGGAAGAGCCGATCACCAAATTGCTGCTGGAATCCCCCGCGGGCCCGATCCCCGTGACTGCGGAAGTTCACAACGGCAAGGTCGGGCGCGTGACGTTCGAGAACCAGCCAGCATTCGCCGTGCACCTCGACGCCCCGGTCGAAGTGCCGGAGCTCGGTACGATAAAGGTCGATATTTCCTACGGAGGCATGTTCTATGTCATCGCCGACGGAACGCAGTTCGGGCTGCGCATGACCGCGGACGAAGGCCGCGACATCGTTCGCATCGGCGAGATGATCAAGGCGGCGGCCGCGGAGAAATTTCCAGTCGTGCACCCCAAAAATCCTGAGATTCGCGGGATCACCATCGCCCAGCTTTCCGGACCGCCGATGAACTCCGACGCCACGGCCAAAAACGCCGTGATCGTCTCGACCGGCGTCCTCGACTGGAACAAACCCTCGTCCTGGACCGGGGCGCTCGACCGCTCGCCTTGCGGCACCGGTACTTGCGCCAAGATGGCGGTCCTGCACGCCAAGGGGCAGCTACCCTTGAACGAGGATTTCCATCACGAGGGCCCCCTGGGCACGCTGTTTACAGGCCGATTGATACGCGAGACGAAAATCGGAGACTACGACGCCGTCGTCGCCACCTTGAGCGGTCAGGCGTGGATCACGGGGTTCGCCCAATACGTCGTCGATCCGGAAGACCCTTTTCCCAACGGATTCACCGTCGGGGATATTTGGGGAGCGCAGCAGAGCTAACCGGCGTCCGCCTGCGTCCACGCTCCATCTATCTGTCGCCAGACACCTCCGGGGTTGCGGTCTCGTAGCTCCACGGGAAGCCGTGGCTCCCGCACGTTGTCGTAGCACGCGAGCATCGCGAACCGTCGAACGGAGCCCGGAATGCCAACGGCCGTGAAGCCAGGGTGACCCGTGGCCGGGTACGGCCCCCCATGATTCATGGCGGGAGTCACCGCAACTCCAGTCGGCATCTTGTCGTTCAGCAGCCGCCCGACGCGTCGCCGAAGGTGCCGCTCCACACGGGCGTAGAGCGCGTCGTCCCCACCCTCCGTATCCGTGTAGATCGTTCCGGTGAGATTGCCTTCGAAGCTACTCGCCACTTTCTCGAGCTCGTCCGCATCTTTGGCGACCACGAACAGGTTGACGTTCCCAAACGCTTCCGTTTGCAGCTTCTCCGGATCCTGGATGAACGCCTCGCCGCTAGTTTTGACGAGCGTATTTTGAAAACGACAGCCGCGACCGTCAGCCTTCGAGCCTCCCATTACGAGCGTCGCGCCCGCAGACTGGAGCGCTTCGACCGACTCCCCCAAGCTCTTCAAGCCAGAGACGCCGAGCAGAGGAGCCGGCTGCGCTTTCTCGAAGCGCCCCTGCATCTCGCCGATGAACTGCTCCGCCTCCTCGCCCGCCTGAAGCACGACGATGCCGGGATTCGTACAGAACTGCCCCGCTCCCATGAGCGCAGAGGTTTGAAACTCCTCCGCAATCTCCCCGCCACGCTCTTTCAAAGCACCCGGCAAAATGAATACCGGATTGATACTGCTCATCTCCAAGTAAATGGGCTTCCCTGCCGCATCCGCGGCCGCTTTCAACGTGAGCGCCGCCCACCGCGAGCCCGTATAGCCGGTCGCTCCAATCAGAGGATGAGAAACGAGGTAAGTGCCATCCTTGTGGTCGGTACGGTAGATCATCTGGACGGTAGCAGCGGGAAGCCCAACATCCTGAACCGCGGCCAAAGCTTCTTCCGCCAGAAGCTGACTGGTTCGAGGGTGACTCGGGTGCGCCTTGGCGATGACCGGGTTTCCGGCCGCAATGGCCGCTACAAAATCACCCCCGGCGACCCCGTTGAAGGCCAGCGGAAAATTGTTCGGGCCAAAAACGGCAACCGGCCCCCCCAGCGGACCGAACATCGAGCGGATATTGGTCTTCGTGTCGATTGTGGGCTCTGTCCAGCTTCGCTCGCGCGCGGCGGTGGCCGCCTGCCGAAGCTGATCACTGGTACGGGGTAGCTCGGCATCAGTGAGCCGGGGTGATAGAGGGAGCGCCGTCTCCAAGTGTGCGGCTTCCGCGATCTCCGTGGACCGTTCATCGATGCGGTCGGCGTAACGATCCAGGAACTTCCCGATCGTCTCGGGTGACACGTCGAGCAGCGCATCGGCAGCCGAGCTACCAGCAACCAGCTCAGCGTCGACGTCTTTCCGGCTGCTAACCGGATAAACGGGACCTATCGTTTCGCCCGTCGAGGGGTTGATTGCTTGAAAAGTGCCGGTCGCGTCCGCGGTCCGCCACTCACCATCAATGAGTATTTTTTCTGCTTCAGTCATGTTCGAACAATATACCTCCACCTTGTCTCCCTCGGTACCTTTTTTGCTAATGTCACGCCCAGAATGAGGTGGCGTCACCTCATCGAACTGGAGAAACGAGATGGAGCGCGGTCGGAATTCCTTCGGGTTTTCGCGGGCGCCGGGCACATCATGAGTGCTTCTCGGTGGCAAGAGGTGAAAGCGCTCTTCGAAGCCGCGTCCAAGCGGACCCCCTCGGAGCGCGCCCGATTCTTGGACGGGCATCGCGCCATCGATCGGCCTCGAATGCACCGCGGCCGAGCCCAGCACGCCGACAACCCCGTTCGCTCGCGAGAGAAATGCATCGATGAAATCACCGCTGTGAGACCGGCCTTCGTAAGACGGAGGCAGCGTGATGGATGAGAAACCCCATAGGTTCTTCCCGAAGCTCGGGGTAGCGCGTCTGAAGGCACCGAAAATCGACTCCAAATCGAGACGCGCGGTCTCGATCGGGACACCGGGCGCGAGACGCCCCATTACCCTCACGCCGAAACCCGTGCGATCCGCGTTGAGGTCCCGCACCCTTGGTGTGAAAACCTGGGCGGCATCGAGCCAGGGTCGGCCCGGCGGCAGGACGCCAATGACGGTGCGGCTCTCGCCACCCAATGTGATCGATGTGCCCACGATTCCGGGCTCGGAGGCGAATTTCGTTCGCCAAAACTCGTGACTCAACAACAGCTCCCGATTCGCCGCGCTGAGCTCGCCCTGCCCCGTCAAAGAAAGTGCGCCCAAAGACGGGTCGGGCTCCAAGCAACGAAAACACCTGCCGTGACCTGAGCGGAGCTCAGCTGCTCCGGAAATCCCTCGCCTATCAAGGTCAGGTCCTACACGGAAGTGGTCTGAGCAACACGGTGTTGACGACGCTGAAGATGGCGCTGTTGGCGCCGATGCCGAGCGCTAATGTCAAGATCGCGACGAGCGTGAAGCCCGGAGCGTTCACGAGACTGCGTAGGACGTGTTTGATATCCATGCTCGGACGTCTTTGATCTACGGCTTCACTCTCTGCGGAACGTGCCCCCGCTTGAAAACCATTATGGTCCGCTTGAATGCGATGACGATCGTTCCCTCTTGGTTGTAGCCCGTTGTGTGGAAGGACACGATACCCACATTCGGGTGCGATTTTGACTCGCGCTTCGACAGCACTTCGCTCTTCGAGTAGATCGTGTCGCCCTCGAAGACGGGGTTCGGCAGACGCACTTCGTCCCAGCCCAAATTGGCCATCGCGTTCTGGGAAATGTCGGTGACGGATTGTCCGGTCACCAACGCGAGTGTGAACGTCGAGTCGACGAGCGGTTTCTTGTACTCCGTCTGCGAAGCGTAGTGATGGTCGAAGTGGATGGGGTTCGTGTTCTGCGTCAAGAGCGTGAACCAGCTATTGTCGACCGGCAATACGGTACGCCCGAGAGGATGCTCGTACACATCGCCCACTTCGAAGTCTTCGTAGACACGCCCGGTCCAGCCTTCCTTCACCGCCATTAGATGACTCCCTCTTTCCTCAAAGCTGCAATGTCTTCTGCGCCATAGCCGATATCACTCAGGATGCGATCGGTGCCGGAGCCGACTTCGGGTACCGGACCCATAACGGTCTCCACACCGTCGATCGTGGCGGGCGGCATGAGCACCGAAAGTTTGCCCACGGGCGAGTCGATTTCCCGCCAGCGATCGCGCGCCGCGAGCTGCGGATGGCGCACGAAATCGAGAACGTCATTGACTTCGCCGTGTGCGATATCCGCGTCGACGAGGCGGTCGAGGATCTCTTTTGCGGGCGCCGCCTCGAACACGGACTCGATGATTTGGAAAAGTGCCTCTCGGTTCTCCACGCGTTCCGCGTTCGAGACGAAGCGCGCATCGGTGGCGAGCTCGGGTTGCTCCAAAACGCGCTCGCAAAAGCGCAGCCACTCCCGCTCGTTCTGGATCGCTAGGAATACGGATTCGCCGTCCCCCAGCTCGACCTCGCCATACGGCGCAATCGTTGGGTGGCGCGTGCCCGAACGCCGTGGTGATGCGCCGCTGTAGCGAGCGTAGTAGGCCGGATAGCCCATCCACTCTCCGAGTGCTTCGAGCAGCGAGATTTCCACGTGGCTCCCCTCGCCGGTCTTCTGTCGCTTGATGAGCGCGGTTAGGATGCCGGAATAGGCGTACATCCCGGCCGCGATGTCGGCTACCGAAATGCCGACCCGCGCCGGCGTCGCTTCGGTGCCCGTGATCGAGAGAAGCCCCGATTCCGCTTGCACGAGGAGGTCATACGCTTTCTTGTCCTTGTACGGTCCGGTCGAGCCGAAGCCTGAGATCTCGCAATTAATAATATGGGGATAGGTCTCACGCACGGCCCGCTCGCCAAAGCCGAGCCGCTCGAGCGCACCCGGCGCGAGGTTCGAGAGAAGCACGTCCGCGTTGTTGATAAGCTTTCCTAGTATTTCCCGACCCTGTGCTGCTTTGATGTCGAGGGTGAGGGACTCTTTCGACCGGTTCAGCCAAACGAAATGGCTGGACATGCCCCTGACGGCACGGTCGTAGTCTCGAGCGAAATCGCCGCTTCCAGGCCGCTCGATTTTGATGACGCGAGCGCCGAGATCGGCGAGTTGCCGCGTCGCGAACGGGCCGGCGACGGCTTGCTCGACCGAGACGACGGTGACGTCGGCGAGGGGAAGCACTAGAAAGACCGCGGCAAACCAAGCACGCGTTCGGCGATGAAGGTCAGGATCAAGTTCGTCGATATCGGCGCGACCTGATAGAGCCGCGTCTCGCGAAACTTGCGCTCGATATCGTACTCCGTGGCGAAACCGAAGCCTCCAAAAGTCTGGAGCGCGGCGTTGCCCGCCTCCCACGACGCATCCGCCGCGAGAAGCTTTGCCATGTTGGCGTCGGCGCCGCAGGATTCACCGCGGTCGAATAAATCAGCGGCGCGGAAGCGCACCAGGTCCGCGGCTTCAGTGTGTGCGTGGGCGCGTGCGAGCGGAAACTGAATGCCTTGATTCTGCCCGATGGGCCGGCCGAAGACTTCGCGTTCGCGTGCATATTCGCTCGCGCGGTCGAGAAAGTAGCGCGCGTCGCCGATACATTCCGCGGCGATGAGAATTCTCTCCGCGTTCATCCCGTCGAGTATGTAGCGAAAGCCTTTTCCTTCTTCGCCAATCAGATTCTCGGCCGGAACCTCGAGGTCGTCGATGAAGAGCTCGCAGGAATGGTGATTCATCATCGTGGGGATGGGACGCACGGTGATGCCTTTTCCGATGGCTTCGCGCAAGTCGACGAAAAACACGGAGAGACCTTCGGTCTTTTTGGCCACATCTTCTAAAGGCGTCGTGCGGGCGAGGAGCAGCATCAAGTCGGAATGCTCGGTACGCGAGATCCAGACTTTCTGGCCGTTCACGATGTAGCGATCACCTTCGCGGCGGGCGAAGGTCTTGAGCTTTGTCGTGTCCGAGCCGGTGGTCGGCTCCGTCACAGCGAAGGCTTGAAGTCTGAGCTCGCCATTCGCAATCGACGGGAGGAAGCGCTTCTTCTGCTCGTCGGAGCCATGCCGGAGGAGCGTTCCCATGATGTACATCTGGGCGTGGCACACAGCGGCATTTCCGGGCGAATGGTTGATCGCCTCTAGGATGAGGCTCGTCTCGAGGAGCCCGAGACCCGCCCCGCCGTACTCTTCCGGAATGAGCGCGCCGAGCCAGCCACCTTTCGTGAGCGCGGCGATGAACTCTGTCGGGTAGCCGAGCTCCCGGTCGAGCTTCTGCCAATATTCGCCGGAAAAATCCCGGACGACGTCCCCCACCGATTGGCGGATCTGAACCTGTTCAGGCGTGAGTCGGAAATCCATTTTCTGCGGCAGAATAACACCGAAACGACGCGTTGGGATAGAATCCGCGCTCGTAGGAGGAACCATGACAAACGTGTCCACATCTGGTCCCAATATTCGCAATCTCATCCTTGCTCCCGCCATCATCAGCTTTGCGATCACGATCTTGCGGCTCGTGGGCGAGCTCAACCAATGGTCACCTAGAGTGTTCAGCCGCGAAGCCGGAGGCGGTGGATCGTTGCTCGGTATTTCCCTGGCTCGTTCCAGTTTTCGGCGTCTATTTTGCCATCAAGCTCGTTCGTGACGGCTACACGCCGAAGAGCAATATTAAGGTCACTCTGTTCGCGATCGTGGGCGCCGCGATCTCCATTGGGATCATAATGGCCTTTTTCAGCCGCGGCCCTACAGATACCTTGGCTGTCCTGGCCATGTTCGTGGGCGCCGGCGCCGGAATAGCCCTCCAGCGCATCGCCTGGCCCGAACTTTTTCGCACCCTTCTCGCCTACGCGTTCGCGGCCCGTATCCCGGTCGCGCTCGTGATGCTCGTCGCGATTTCCGGTAGCTGGGGGACTCATTACGACGTCCCACCGCCCGGCGGCATTCCGGAGATGGGCGCTCTCGCCACCTGGTTCTATATCGGTTTCGTGCCGCAGTTCACGGTCTGGATCATGTTCACCACGGTGATTGGGAGCCTGGTCGGCGGTATCGCAGCCATCGCCATGCGGGCCAAAGCACCGGAAGAGGCGGCTCAAACAAGTTAAACTCTCCGGGTGGAGCTCGGCGGGGGGGCGAGGTTCCACCCTTTTGTCGCGCGTTTGGGTGCGCGCGCACGTGAGAATTGTTTGGTTTCGGTTGATCCGAGGCGAATCGCTTGAACGAGGGAGGCGTTGGGAGGAAGTTACACGTTCAAAATCGGTCGCGCGCGAGTTTGATCACGAAATATCCGGATTCACACACACGAATGGCGTTGCGGGACGGGTTGGTCAGTAGGTCAAGTTCAACAAATGGGCGCGTTGCTATGGAGGAGCTCGGCTTTCCACGTACGGGAGCGGAGGAGGGAAACACCCGGGTGGAAAGCGTACGTCAATATCACCCCTCTTCAAACGTTCGGCTGCATCGCGATAGGCCTCGCCTTTAGCTTTGCGCGCGTAAAGCATCGTCCCATACTCCTCCGGGGTCGCAGCGTGAAACATCGGTGCGGGGAAGGGCTTGAACGCCTTCGGTTTGTCGTGAGGTTTCTGGCGTTGAACGGCTCGAGCTCCTACACCTCTTTCCGTGATATGGTGCTCTCTCAGTGACGCGTAATCGTTACCCGACAACTACGAATTAGTTAGGCAGCAAAGCCTAGTAGCTAACTCCGCCGCGCCTGCTTCTTGGCAACCGAGAAGAAGTCGTGCCGCGTCGAGTCCGCCCCTCTACGGCCCCGCAGAAATAAACATCTCTCTCCCGATCCAAGGCACCACGAGCTCGCGCACCCTCGAAAGCACCGGCATCTATTCGGTGAAATGCGACATCCACGGCTGGATGCAAGCCTATATCCGTGTCGACGACCACCCGTTTCACGCCGTCACCGACGCGCGAGGAAACTTCCGCATCGACGGCGTCCCCCAAGGCACCTATACGCTTGAGCTCTGGCACGAACGCCTCGGCCCCATGGAGCAGAAAGTCACGATCCCGGAAGCCGGACACGCCTCCATTGATATAGAGTACAGCCCATGAAAGCCTCGACATTCTTACTCGCGCTACTGATATCCCAAGCGCCGCCGCGGCAACAGCCAAGCGCCGACATCACTCTCTACGCCCCCGAAGATCACGATCTCTACGATGGCCGGTTCATCATCACCGGAGGCGGGCTCCATCACGTGGGAACCCTGGAGGACGCGCCCGGCTGGAACCACATCGGAAACGACGCTAGAAACGTGCGCGCGGTCTCCGGCACGGCCGAGATCGACGTCGACGAACGTGCGAATACCGGAACCTTCGTCGCCCGCATGACGCTCCCCGAAGGCGAGCTAGTCATCGAGCTGGAAAGGTTCCACGAGTTCAGCCCCTGTCAGGACGGTGGCATCGCCGCCTACATCTATGAGCACGGAGATGCCGGCTGCGGGGATACCAACTGGCCGAAAACGTTCATTTTTCTAGCGGGATGGGGCTTCGGAAAAGCGACCCTCGACGGTGAGACGCTCTACGAGGACTACCAGATACACTTCATGGTCACGCAGGGCATGCGCGACCGCGAGACCCTGAAAGTCGACTACCCGCTCTTGAACAAGAAATCGCGCGCGGGCGCAGTGAACCCGGGCGCGATGCAGATGGATTTCTTCATCCGCAGCCCGGAGAACGACGAGCGCAACAACCCAGGGCGCAAAGTGTTCGACCACTTCTTCGCCATGGAAGTAACGTGGAAGTAGAGTACGCTCATGTAATAGCTTTGTCGTAGACGACCCGTTACGGCTCGCCCGCGAGCGGTGGAAGCTCGAGTCCTCTCACAGCCTCGAGAGACAAAAAAAGGTGCTGGGGGTCATCGAGCAACGAGGTGAAACCGAACCGTACGTAGAACCGGCGCGCCGCCTCGTCGGTAGCGTCGACCTCGACAGCGCGCACCCCTATTTGTTTGGCGATGAATTCCGTGCGCCTAAGCGCATCGATGAGCAGAAGTCCACCGAGCCCCTGCCCATGAATCGTTCTGTCCACAGCCAGCCTTCCGATCAGCACGACGGGAACATCGATTTTGGGAAGGCCCTTCGCTTGCGCCGCGGGTAAAGTTTCGTACCGCACTCTGTGCGTGGATATCGCGTAGTAGCCCGACACCCGGCGCTGCCCTTGGCGTACAGCGACGTAGGCCCTAGAGAGGTCGCGCCGCTCGTACTGACTCAACCGCCTGCGCAGCCATTCGTTCAGCAAGTCGTTGCCGCAATCGAACTGGTCGCGTTCGTGGGATCGGCTGAATTTCTCTATGCTCCAGCCAGGCATTATCGGCGGTTAGACCATCTCTTTCTTGTAGCGGTCTGCCGCCGCGCGAAGGGTTTCGTTCGCGGATGCGTCGGCGTCTTCGAGAAGCGAGATGAAGAGGTCTCTGTCGCGATCGCTCAATTCGGTCACATCATGTTCGCGAATCACTTCCCGAGCCGCGCGGACGAGAGTCGAAACGGCGAAATCGCTTACTGACTGGCCGAGCTGAGCCGCGGCTCTTTCGATCGTGGTCTTCAGCTCCATGGGCAATCGGAAATTGAGCCGTGCATCGCTTTTGACTGTTGACATTACATCTTTCCCCTGTACGTCATATCGCCACACACCTTCACCCTAACACAACGTACAGCGTTTTGCCACACGTTTTGCTGGGCACAAAGGGATTCACTATTGTTGATGCAGTGACGTTTATATTGATGCGACAATGTAATATGTGGAGAAGGAGGCCACTTCTCGAGATACAACCTAGACAAAGACCGCCTCATGGATGGCAGCGGAGGACCTCGAGCGGTACGGCGAGCAAAAAGGCGATTCGTAAGCGATGCAACTGCCGGATATCAATGTTCTGATCTACGCTCATAGGAAAGACGCTCAAGAGCACGAAGTCTATGCCCGTTGGCTCGTGAGTTTAGTCGAGAGCCCGCAGCCGTTCGCGCTCTCCGAATATGTCCTGAGCGGCTGCGTAAGAATCGTAACGAATCCCAAGATTTTCGATCCGCCCACACCAATGACAAACGCAATCCAGTTTTGCGATCGGCTGCTCGATTGGCCTCACGCAGTACTCGTCGTGCCTCGAGATCGACATCGGGCACTCTTCGCCGAGTTGTGTAGGCGCGCCAAGATCAAGGGTGCTCTCGTGAGCGATGCTTACTTAGCGGCTTTGGCGATCGAGCACGGATGCGAATTACTGACGACGGACAGCGATTTCGCGCGCTTCGAAGGGTTGCGCTTAAGCCATCCGCTGAGTCCCGACCCCTAGAACCTCGCCCGGCAGCCCGCTCCGCTACCGGCTGCCACACATCGGCCGGAAGCGGAACCACACCTGGACCGTAACCCGTCATCTCCTCTGAGAAATAAACTCAGGCCGGCCCTCTGTGCCAACATCGTCGCAAGCGTCAAGTCGAAAGCGTGGAGCGTATCCCCCTGGCCCTCCGTCAAGTTCGCCATCGAGCCTGAAGCGAAGGGATAGATGCTTCGCTCGCCGAGCCGCGCTTCCTCGACACACGGCACCAACTCCGTTCTGTCTCCGAGGCCGTCCACATCGATCTCATCAGGAGAATGGCCGGCATTGAGTAGAAAGCACCCGTCCTGGAGCTGGCCGAAGTGGCTCCGGCCGAGCACGGTCTTGGCTCCTGTCGCGGTGACGACAACGTCCGAGCGCAGCAGAAGCTCCTCGAGCGTCCCGGTCTCGAACCCTCCACAGCATCCATTCGAGGCGGCGCGCGTCCATTTGATTAGAGTCCAAAGACGAAGAGCACCTGGCCCGAAGCAACCGCGATGTGTTGTTTGCCCTCAATCTCGAAAGCGATGGGGTTCGAGCGCACGTCGTCGCCGGTTTGAAAATGCCACAAGGGCTCACCGCTCTCGGCGTCGAGCGCGAAGAAATGCCCCTCTTCCGTCCCCGCGAAGACGAGGTCGCCGGCTGTCGAGAGCACGCCGGCCCACGGCGGCGAGTGCTGGCGGAACTCCCACTTCACTTCGCCGGTCGAGATGTCGAGGGCACGGATGGCGCCGGCGGCATCATCGCCCTGAAGTGCACGCTCGCCTCCACCGAGAAAGCTCGTACCGGGCTCGTACTCGGATTCGGCTTTGAAGTAGTAAGAGCTCATCTCACGCACGGCAACATAGAGCAACTTCGTTCGGGGACTGTAGGACGGGCTGAACCAATTCGTCGCGCCCTGGAGGCTCGGCCAGAGGAAGTTACCTTCCTCGGTCGGCTCGGTATCCGGCAGCACGACAGGCCTTCCGGTCTCGTCGATCTCTTTGGCCCAGGTCTGTTTCGAGTAGGGGTTCGCGAGCAAGAACTCGCCGCTCGTGCGATCGATCAAGTAGAAAAACGCATTGCGGTTCGCCATCGTGACCATTTTCCGCGTCTCGCCACCGAGGTTGGCGTCGACAAGAATCGGAATCTGATTGGCGTCCCAATCGTGCACGTCGTGAGGCGTGAACTGAAAGTACCACTCGAGCGTGCCTGTATCGAGGTCGACGGCGATGAGCGAGCAGCTGTACAGGTTGTCTCCTGGGCGTGAGTCTCCGTTCCAATCCGGCGCGGGGTTCCCTGTTCCCCAATAAAGAAGGTTGGTGTCCGGGTCGTAAGAGCCCGTGAGCCAAGTCGTCGCACCACCCGTTTTCCAGCTGTCGCCGCCCCACGTCTCGTTTCCGGGCTCGCCCTCGCCAGGCACCGTCCACAGACGCCAAAGCCTCTCGCCGGTCGCGGCATCATAGGCGTCGAGAAAGCCGCGCACTCCCGCTTCGCCGCCGCTGATGCCAACGATGATTTTGTCCTTTACGGCAAGCGGCGCCGCGGTAATCGAGTAGCCAAGCGCGTTGTCCGCGATCTCTTTCTCCCAGCGCACCGCACCAGAACCCGCATCGAGCGCCACGACGTAGCTGTCGAGCGTCCCGTAATAGAGCGTCTCTCCGAGGATGGCGACGCCGCGATTCGTCCGTGGAAAGCCGAGCGTCAGGAGCTTCTCAGGCATCGGCCGCGACCAGCTCCAGAGCGTCCTCCCCGTTCGGACGTCGAGGGCAATCACCGTACCGGGCGGCCGAGTAATGTACATGATGCCATCGACGACGATCGGAGACGTCTCCAGCGAGCCGCCGCCTCCCGTCTGAAAGACCCAAACGGGACGGAGGGATGCGACGTTGTCCCGCGTGATCGCATCCAGAGGCGAGTAGCGGTGCGAGCTGTAATTGCCCGAATAAGTCAGCCAGTTTCCGGGCTCCTTGTCTGCATTCAGGATCCGCTCATAGGTAACTTGCCCAAAAGCAAGCCCGGGAGCAAGCGATGCCCAGAGGCCCCATGCGATAACGAGAACAAGATGTCTCACGGCTCACCTCTCATGCTGCTGAGATAGGAAACGAGGTCGTCGAGCTCTTCGGGCGTGAGCTCGCCCTCGTAGCTCGGCATCAAACTTTCGCCAATCTTCTTTTCGAAAGAGGCGAGCTCCAATTTGTCGAGCGAGTGATAACGCCCGGACTCGTCCCTCAGTTGAACCGTGAACGAATCCTCGTTGACGCGATGGCCTTTCAGCTCCTCGCCATTTTTGGTTCGCGCAGTAACAACGACATAGTTCAAAGCTACATTGGCGCCGGGCGCCACGAGAGCCTCGCGCAAATGAGCGAGCCCGCGCACGATACCGATATTCGACAAATCCGGCCCGATGACACCACCTTCGCCGGCAACGATGTGACAGACGGCGCACGCACCCTTACCTTCGTAGAGGCGCCGACCTTTGTCAGCGTCTCCGGGAAGCGGTTCTTCCTCGGCGCGACCCAACGAGCGCACATATTCCGCGACCGCTTTCACGTCGTTCGTGCCCAACATCCAGTTCCCCGGCATATCGGAATTCGGAATGCCGTTCACGATGACCGAGCTCAGCGCTTCATCATCCTCCGCGTGCTGGAGAACGAGGCGCGTCAAGCTCGGACCCTCCCCTCCCGTTCCGCCAAATCCGTGACAACGCGCGCAGTGGCTGTCGAAAAGCTGATTGCCGGACGTCTGAGCCCACGCGGAGGCAGAGAGCATCAGAGAAAACGCTAGTAGAACGGGATTTCGTATTCGCATGAGAAGCCCCCAAAAGGCTGGCATTTCAGCACGCGCAAGCCTAACATTCAGCTCGTAGAAGCAGCAAATTGGGAGGTATGAGCTTGCGTCCACTGTACATCGTCCTCGGCATAACCCTCACCCTCGCTTGCGTCCAGCCCGAGCCAGCGCCGGAGCCGTCCGCGGCCCCGGGCGAGCTCGTCTTCGTCACGAACGAAGACTCCGGCGATCTCACCGTCATCGCGACGAGCACGCACGAGGTCATTGCGACCATCCCCGTCGGTAAGCGACCGAGGGGCGTGCGCCTCAGCAAGGATAACCGGACCGCCTACGTAGCGCTGAGCGGCTCACCCAAATGTCCGCCCTGGATGTCGGACGAAGATTGCGAGGCACAAGTCACGGACAAGACCCTCGATGGCGTCGCGGTGGTCGACGTCGCGGCACGACGCGTCACGAAAGTGCTCCCCGGCGGCTCCGACCCGGAACAGTTCGACCTCAGTCTCGACGGCAAACAGATTTGCGTCGCCAACGAGGACGCCGGCATCGCGACCATCGTCGACCTCGAATCGGGAGAGATCCTTCACGAAATCGACGTCGGAGAGGAGCCCGAAGGGGTACGCACGAGCCCCGACGGAAAGTACTACTACGTGACCGGAGAGACCGATCACAACATCACGGTCATCGACGCCGCGACCGGCGAGGCCGTGACCCAAATCACGGTGGGCCACCGCCCGCGCGACGCTAACTTCTCTTCGGACAGCACCCGCGCCTACGTCTCTTCGGAAATCGACGGAACAATTTCGGTCATCGATGTCACGACCCACGAAGTGATCGACACGATTGCCCTTCCCGAAGGCTCACGGACGATGGGGGTCGTCGTCTCGCCAGACGATCGCTGGCTCTATGTCAGCAACGGGCGCAGCAAGACGGTCTCGGTCATCGACGTCGCGACGGGTGAAGTCACGGGCTCGGTCGAGGTCGGCACGAGACCTTGGGGCATAGGACTAAGCGCGGACGGAAAGCGGCTCTATACGGCCAATGGTCCTTCGAACGACGTCACGGTCGTCGACACGGAGACGTTCGAAGTGATCCAGACGATTGCCGTCGGCGAGACACCCTGGGGCATAGCGATCGGGCCCGCGCCGTGAGCACACTCGTTTACTCCATCGGCCATAGCAGCCGGCCCGCGGGTCAACGTCTCGCGAGCGAGGTCTCAAATCCAGATGTCCTGTTCCTGGTCGCGTATGTCAACGGCGATCCGCGTTCCGTCGGGAGAGATACGCGGGTAGATGTAACATCGGTGAGACACTTTGCCCCTTGAAAAGAGGTTGACGGCCCGCGCTCGACGGCGGGAAGATGGCGAGGACTTACACTATTACTGCAGAGGTAAGGAAAACTCATGAAACTTGTCACCATAATTCTCCTTATTCCCTTCCTCGTTCACGCCGACAGCGTTTCAGAAACAGTGAAACCGTTTGAAATAATTGATGCTAGAGAAGACTATTGCGTTTTCACCCCGGCAGCAAAAACTGAGGGTCTACTGGTTGATTATTTGAATGGAGAGGGGTGCTCAATCGAAGACGAAATCGAGGGATGCCTGGCTGATCCAACGAAGGTAAAGTCACTGATTCATAGGGATTTGAAAATCAAAAGTCATCCATTAGATAGATTGCTTTCAAGCCCATAGAAGTTAAGCCTTTCAGCTCTCTGAGCCGTCGAAGGGCCCCTTGAGTCTTCGCTCGGAGTAGAATACCGTTCCCGTCGTCCGTGAGACGTCGAACCCAAGTGGAGGAATTCATGCATCTACCAGAGCCCTCGTTCCGGCGACTCGCGGCGACCTTGGCGGCCTTCCTGCCGCTTGGCACGGCTTTTAGCCAAACGCCGCCTCCGATCATCCAGCCGGGCGCTCCGGGCGGGGAGAGTCGACGGATATCCGCTGAAGAAGCCTCCGATCTAGCCGGCATCCAGTTCGCCGAAGCCGACGTCAAGTTCATGCAAGGCATGATTTCCCACCACGCCCAGGCGATCGAGATGACCGACCTCCTCGCCACCCGGAGCGCGTGGGACGTCATGCACCGGCTAGCCCAACGCATCGAGCTCTCCCAGGAAGACGAAATCAAAATGATGCAGGAGTGGCTGCGCGCGCGCTCGCGGGAGGTCACGGAGATTGACGCGCATCACGCCCACGGCGCGGAGCTGATGCCGGGGATGCTGACGGAGGACGAGATGAACCGTCTCGATCAAGCGCAAGGGGTCGCTTTCGATCGGCTCTTCCTGGAGCTCATGATCAAACACCATCGCGGCGCTGTGACTATGGTGGAGAATCTCCTGGGCCAGCGCGGTACGGCTCAAGATTCGCAGCTCTTCGCGTTCACATCCGATATCACCGCCGATCAGACCATGGAGATCGATCGGATGGACGACATGCTCGCCGGGCTTTCTCCCGATCCCAGGGTCCATCTCAAGGCCGGCTTTCGCGACGCCGGCGAGGCTCTTTTGAATTTGGAACTTGTGGCCACGCTTCCGAAGCCCGACGGCTTCTACGACCCCCACGCACCGGAAGGCATCCCAATGCCGGCCGAGCGGAATCCGGATGAGGCCGCCAAAGAAGAAGCGGAAGAGGAAGAGAAGGGTGAAGAATCTGACGAGGAAAGCGAGGAGGCAGAAGAAGATGAAGGGAAAGTGGACGACGAGGAAGCCGAACCGCCGCGGCCCGGGATTCTGAACTTCGCGAACACCGACCTCGCGTTCGCCGACAACATCGTATTCGAAGGCAACTACCACGGGTTCAATACATACAACGTCGAGGATCCACTGTCTCCGCAGCTTCTCGCTTCTGTCGTGTGTCCTGGCGGACAAGGGGATGTATCGGTAATCAGGAATCTTTTGATCATGTCGGTCCAGGATACGCGGGCACGGCTTGATTGCGGTCTGGGAGGTGTCGCGGAGCCCGCGAGCGATGCGCGTTTCCGCGGTGTCCGCATCTTCGATATCAGTGATTTGCGCATCCCGAAGCAAGTCGCCGCCGTGCAAACGTGCCGCGGCTCGCACACCCACACGATCGTGACGGATCCGGACGATGAGGGGAATATCTACATCTTCAATTCCGGGACGAGCTCGGTGCGCCCTTCTGAGGAGCTCGAAGGATGCTCGGATGCGCGCCCCGGCGATGACCCAAACACGGCTCTCTTCAGTATCGACGTTATTCGCGTCCCGCTCGCGCGCCCCGAGGAGGCGCGCATCGTGAGCTCTCCACGCATCTTTTCCCATCCTGAATCGGGCGCGATAGCGGGTCTGTGGGGCGGCGGCGATCATGGGCCGGGCACACAGAAGAGCCGGGAAACCAAACAGTGCCATGACATCACGGTTTACCCGGAGATCGGCTTAGCGGCCGGAGCATGCGCTGGAAACGGCATTCTTCTCGACATCTCCGATCCGGTGAACCCCGTTCGGCTCGACCAAGTCGTCGACCCGGGTTTCGCGTATTGGCACTCGGCGACCTTCAATAATGACGGCACCAAAGTGATCTTCACGGACGAATGGGGCGGCGGCGGCCGTCCCCGTTGTCGCGCGTCCGACCCCAAAGAGTGGGGCGCGGACGCGATCTTCGACATCGTCGATGGCAAGTTGGAGTTCCGGAGCTACTTCAAGATGCCGGCCCCGCAGACCGAGGTGGAGAACTGTGTCGCCCACAACGGTTCACTCGTGCCCGTACCCGGTCGAGACATCATGGTTCAGTCCTGGTATCAAGGGGGGATCTCTGTATTCGATTTCACGGACTCGTCGAACCCGGTCGAGATAGCGTTCTTCGACCGCGGGCCGATCAATGCCGATAAGCTCGTCATGGGGGGCTTTTGGTCCGCCTATTGGTTCAACGGCTACATCTACGGCACCGAGATCGCCCGCGGCCTCGACGTGCTGAAGCTCTTGCCGAGCGACTATCTGTCGCAGAACGAGATCGAAGCCGCGACGCAAGTGTCTGCGAGCGTTTTCAACGCGCAGCAGCAGCGCCGTATCAATTGGCCAAGGAGCCCCGCCGTCGCCCGCGCCTATCTCGACCAGCTCGGCAGGAGCGATGCCATCGCGGCGGAGCGAGTCGACGCTTTGGTCGCCGCGCTCGAACGTGCCGATCGGATTTTTGAAGATGACACGCAAGACGGTGGTCCGACTTCGAGCGAGCTCGACGCTTTGGCGACCGAGCTCGAAAACGATAGCGCGGCCGCGAGCGGGCGCAGCCAGGCGCGACTCCGTTCACTCGCGGAAACCGTGAAGGGCATGGCCGAGAGCTTACGCTGAGCGCCTATCGACGGGCGCCGCTGAGAGCAAACAACACGGGTGAAATAGCGGTTTTCCCCCACCGATTTGCTCTCAGTAGCCCCACCAGTTCCCGCGCAGTTCCCGCACAGTGACGCGGTTGTAACTTCCCCGTCGAAGCGATAGTTTCTCTCCATGGCCCTCACCTCCGGAACCCGCCTCGGCCCCTACGAGGTTGTCTCGCCAATCGGCAAGGGCGGCATGTGCTTAGTATTCTTATCGTAGTGCACGAGCTGAGGCGACGGCAGCGGGAGACTGCGTGCCACTATGATAAGAGTCGGGCTACGCTGGTTGTCCCGTCGCTAGTGCCGACCTAACCGGGAACTCAGAACAGTATACTGAAGCAAGCGGGTTTGAAGGAATGAGATACTTAACGAGTCGCATAGGACAAAAATAACCCCTTGGGGTGGATCCACGTTCTCAGCGTGCGGAGGGATAGCGCCGCGATGGCGCACCGCGGGCGCTCCCCAGGAACCGAGAGCACCGGGCGTTTCGGACTCGACGGAAAGCACCAGCGTCACGCTCTCGGCCGCAACGAACCTTGGCCGGCTCGTCTTTCTCCGTGACCTCGTTCAAACGAGATTTGGCGAGTCGGCGAGCTCTTCGGCGTCACGACAGGGCACGGTTCTTGGAGGTGATGGCGGCGGTGCGGGTGAGGACTGCTGGTAGCGCGGCCCATTCGAGGGTTTTGTAGAAGAATCGGCCAATCAGGAAGGCGAAGAGTACGGCTACGGGCGCTCACTTCGGTGGCGGTATAGATTCCCGTGTAGGTCACGGGTTGTGGAAATCGAATCGTACGGGTCCATCTCCCTCACCGCAAGACGCCGCGACGAGCGCCAGCGCAACCCCGGCCCACGCGCGCGTCAAAACGGCGTCACCTCCATCGCGACGTGCGCTTCCGGCGAGCCACGCTGCGCGAACCAACACGTGCCTTCGTTGACCATGTCGAGTCGGACGACATAGCTCCCGGGCTCGCTGGGCGCGCGGAGCGAGAGACCGACTGACGCTTTGTCGCCTTTGGCGAGATCACGGGGCAGCTCTGCCCTGCCGTAGTCATTGTCGACCATCTCTTGCCCGTTCAAGAGATGGGCGCCGAGCCGAACGTAGCCGCGGCCGCGCCGTCCGTCTCGCAGCCAGACGGTTTCGGCTTCATTCGTCACCTGCACGCCGAGGCGGACCTCTTGGCCCACCGTCACCGACAAACTTGTCACCTCAGGCTGGATTTTCGCGTGGTGGGTTCGAGGGTTGAGCGACGTCACCGCATGCGGTCCTTTGCGGAATACTCCAATCGGCCCCATCAGCACGGTCTTTCGAATGAAGTCCGCCGGAATAATCCAGGAGCTCCCGCGAAGGAAGCTGCGCATGCGATCCATCGGCACCGTGAGGAGCTCCGGGTCGAGTGCGGAGAGCGCGAGCTCTAGACCTTGAAAGCCCGCTGCCATGGCGCTCCGGTAGAACTGTTCGAGGTCGAGGTCTTGCTCCAGGATGCCGTGCTCGATCTCCATGAGCGAGTCTTCCATCGCGGCATGGCCGGCGCCGGGCTCGGCGAATCCGAAACGGCCTTGCGGCGATAGCACACGGTGGAACTCGCGCAGGATCTCCATCGGGTTCGGGAAGTGATGGAACGCGTCGTAGACAACGACGAAGTCAACCTCGCCGTCTTCCAAGCCGATCTTGGAACCGGAATAGACTTCAAAGCGCAGCCGCGAGCGTGCCTCTTCGCTGAGCTCGCGCTCGGCGGACTCGCGCCCTATGTCGAGCGCCGCGGGAGCGATGTCCATCGCCACCACCTCCGCGCCCGTGCGCGCGAGCATCGTCGACGTCCAGCCAGTCCCGCACCCGAAATCGAGCACTTTGTCTCCCGGCCGGATAGAGAGCGTCGACAGCACATGGCCGAAACGTTCCAGGTTTTTCCCAACGGTCTCAGGATGCGAGAACGGGCGGTTGAGCCAGAACTCGCGGTTCTCCGCGTGCTCGTAGTACTTTTCCGAGTTGACGTTGATGTTCGTCGTCTCGTCGGCCGGCCGATCGGTGAAGATCGCAGGCGTCCTGGCGAAGAGCGACCCGAGCGGACGGAAGTGTCCGGCGCGAAACTTCGCGAGCTTTCGCCGGGCGACGACGTAGGTCTTCACACCGGGCAGAAGCTTTCCGAGCGTTCGTTTTAAGTCTGCCAACGCCCGACAAACTAGCACAAGGTGCTATAGTCGCGCCTTCCGGAATGTAACCGACTTTCAACACCGCCTCGAGTCCGCGCGAATTGCGGCGAGCTCACATATATGCGGTGCCTTGCTCGTCGTCTTAGGACAAAGCTTCGGACGGCGGCGATCGTGTTGGGGATTGTAGGCGGGGTGTGGGCTGTAGCCCACGGATGGCAGATCTTCCTCGCATTCCGGGTCTGATCGCGATAACTTGCCGAGGCCTCATCCTTCCCGTGTCATTATTAGAAGCTTCTTCGGCAGCATTCCAAACGTGGGAAATCCTTGAGCTCATCCGACGAACGTGCGCCCGCGCGCTACGGTTTGTTTCTATTCATCTTGAGCCTGTTCTTTCTCTCGGGCGCCTCAGGACTCGTTTATCAAGTCATCTGGGTCCGGCTCCTGACCCGTATTTTCGGCTCGACCACGTTCGCCGTTAGCGCGCTTTTGGCGGCCTTCATGGCCGGCCTCGGCCTCGGCGCGGCACTTGCGGCACGCTATCTTCCCAAAATCCGGCACCCACTGCGCTGGTTTGGAGCGCTCGAGATCGGCGTCGGCCTCTACGCACTCATGCTCAACGTAGCGCTCCCCGCGGGCGAGGGCCTCTTTCTCGGACTCCGCGGACAGCTCGGGCTCTCGATGTACAGCGAGAGCCTCGTCAAAGTCGTGCTGTCTTTCATCGTGTTGCTGCCGCCTACGACGCTCATGGGCGCAAGCCTTCCCCTGCTCGTGCAACAGACCGCGCACCGCAAGAGTACCGTCGGTCTCCGCACTGGAACGCTCTACGCCATCAATACACTCGGCGCCGCGGGCGGTTGCTTCGCGGCAGGCTTCTACACCATCCCGGCCTGGGGCATGGAGACCACAACTCAAGTTGCCGCCGCGTTCAACACCTTCGTCGGCCTGGCTGCCATCACCGCGAGCTTTTTCGTAAAGCCTGCAGAGGCGGCGCCGGAGGACGTCCAAGCTCCGAGTGTCGACAGCGACAGCCAAAGCGCGTGGCGATGGGCCGTTGCAGCCTTCACCATATCGGGTTTCGCCGCCATCGGTCTCGAGGTCATTTGGACACGGCTCTTCACCTTCGTCCTCACAGGCTACACCTATTCCTTTACGGCAATGCTCACCGTGTTCCTCATCGGGATCTCGGTCGGAAGCATCGCTTTGACCTCGAGAGCCGATCGCACCAAGGATCCCGAAGGGCTTCTCGGGAAGCTTCAGATCGCGATCGGGATCTCGGCGCTCTTGTTCACACCAATTCTCGTGCTCGCCGACGACGCGAAGATCTATCTCCTCTACGAGCTCGGCTATGACTGGACGGGTCACACACTCAGCAAGTTTCTCGTGGCCTTCGTGGTGCTCGCTGTGCCGACCTTTCTCTTCGGCGCACAGTTCCCCGTGGTCTCGCGGATCGCCACCGAGGAAGCTTGGAGCGCGGGACGACGTGTGGGCGCGCTCTACGCGATGAACATCGTCGGCTCCATCGCCGGCGCGCTCGCAACGGGATACGTCCTCATCCCGCTCATCGGCTCGCAATGGAGCTTTCGCCTCCTCACCGGCTCGATGATCGCGATGGGCGTGGCGCTCGTCATGAAGCGCAGCAAGCTTCCACCGTTACGAAGACGCAGGATTGCTGCGGTCGCAGCAGTCCTCACCGCCGCAGTGGTCCTCCTGACACCCGCCGACCTCTCGTGGCGCATCCACAACGACTGGGTCACGTCCGGCGAACACCTCGCACATTACGAAGAGGGCGCGACGGCCACCGTGATGGTCGCGAAGAAAGACGACGGCAGCAACAGCCGCATCCTCGTCAACGGAAGCTCCGCGTCGAACTCGTCGGAATACGGCCTGTCGGTCAACCGCGTCCAAGGGAGCATCCTCTTTCTTTTCGAGATGATGCCGCGCAAAGTCTTCGCGGCTTGTTTTGGTACGGGCATCACCTTCGGAACGCTCAGCCAGTTCGAAGTCGAGAACATCGACGGCGTCGACATCTCGGCAGAAGTCATCCGTGCCGCCGGGCAGTTCAAAAGCGACAACTACGACGTCGTCAACGACCCTCGCACGACGCTCCACATCGACGACGGCCGCAACTTTCTCCTGAAGAGCCGCGAGAAATACGACGTCATCACGATGGAGCCCATGCCGCCGGCGCTCGCCGGCGTCTCCGACATGTACACCAAGGGGTTCTACGACCTCTGCCGCGAGCACATGACGCCCACCGGTCTCATGTCGCAATGGGTCCCGCTCTACTATCTGACGCTCGATGACGTGAAGATGCTCTATCGCACATTCGCGGAATCCTTTCCCCACGCCATGGTCTTCTTCTACCAATTCGATACGTTTCTCGTCGGATCGCAAGAGCCGCTAAAATTCTCGCCCAAAAGCTTTCGGGAGCGTCTCGTTTCCGAGAGGCTCGTACGTGATCTCGAGCGCCTCCATCTCGGGACGACCGAGCAAATGTTCAGCACGTACCTCATGGGCCGAGAGGCGATGCTCGCGTTCGCCGGTGATGTCCCCATCGTCACGGACGACCGGCCGCTCGTCGAGTTCACGGGACCGAAAGCCGTGGACATGTCGACAACGGCGATGAACTATCTCACGGTCACAGCACATGCGGAGCCCGTGGCGCCGCTGCTCGAAGGCGCGGTCTCTGACGAAGTCCTAGCCGCCATTCAAGAAGCCTTCGTCGCGCAAGCGCAGAAGTGGAAGAATGCGCGTACCGCCGACGCCTGGCGCCGAAGCAGGATTTCTAGGCTGAATCCTTAGCCTGGTTTGCCGTAGTCTCGTGGTGTGTTAGTTTCGCGCCATGAAAGGTCCATTACGTCGGGCTGGGCGCATCAGCCACCGCGAGCTGCTCATGAGAACAGGTGGCCTCGTCGGGTTGGCGTTCTCCGCTCCCTGGAATCGCCGCCGTCCGCGTTTCTCGCCGGTATGAACGCCGAGCGATAGTAACCTTCGCTGTCGGTGTAGTCCTCGAAGATGATCTCTCCGCTTTCGAGGCATTCTCTGAGCTCTGGACTCGCGTCCACATACTCGGAGGGCGTGAAGTTTTTTCCTCGGCATCTTCCTCGGAAAGGTGGACGCGGTGAAGTAGATAACTCCGTCCTCCTCGGCCATCGTGTAAATGAAATCGAGATTTGCCTCTTCGATGTAGGCGTTCATCCTGAGGAGCATGGCCATATAGGCCGACTCGCCCATCACCTCGAGCGGATTGGGCCTGCTCACATGCTCATCCGCCAGCAGGAGAGTGGCCCGGGCACCGACCATCAAACGATGATCGAGCTCTTTGCGGACCTCCGCGCGCGTCGTGGCGTAGTTGTAGGCGCAGTAGCCAAAGACGGCTACTAAATACACACCGGCGCCGATAACGACACTGCGATGCGCGTGTTTGAGTGTCGTCAATCGCGTCTTCCCGCCGCGGATGCGCACGACAATCCCCATAGAAAAACATCGCGCTCGAGTTGTTTTGGGCTGTAGTTACCGCATATCAAGCTGGGGGATAGTTTTCCAGCCGATCGAGCTCAGACGCGGAAGCCGCCGTGCCCGCCGCGGCCGCGGACGAGCTTTCGAATCGAAGTCTTGTCGTAAAACCGTCCGACATCTATACCGGGACACCCCTCTCGCGCAACGGCCCACCGCTCACGGGTCGCAAGTGGTGAATCCCTTCCGGACCCGAAAGGAAAGTTCTGACACTGGGTCGGCCGATGCGCGTATATCCCGCAACCTTTCGTGTTCTCGTCGAGAAACACACAGGTACCGTCTTTTTCCGCCAGCAATCGATAGCCGTCGCGCTCCTCGACCGCCCAATCGAGACCCGCTTTCCCAAGTCTCCGTATGTCGCGTTTGGTGAGAAAGACGCCTTCGACCTCGCCATTGCCGAACATCGACTGAGTGCAACACTGGCCACAATCCGGCTGACATTCGAACCGCAGCCCACCTTTTATCCACCTCATTAGGTAGGTCAGTTTAACCGATCCTGCTCCTGGTACACCTCAAACTCCGTTTCGTCAGTTGACTCAGTTGCCGAACTAAGCTAGGCTGGTTGCGTGCGTAAAGTCAATATTCACGAGGCGAAGACTCATCTCTCTCGACTCATCCAAGAGGTGCTGGACGGCGGTGAAGTCATCATCGCTCGCGACAACGTGCCGCTCGTCCGGCTCGTGCTCCTCGACAGTGCCAAGAAAGCGCGCATCCTGGGAACAGCCAAAGGGAAGGTTACGTTAGCGGCCGACTTCGATGAACCACTGGCGGACTTCGATGACTACCGCTGAACCGTCACAGAATCTATTACTCGACACGCACACGCTGATCTGGCTCGCGACCGACGATGCTCGAATATCGGAGCAAGCGCGGACTCTGGTCGGCGACCTAAAGAACGATCTCTATCTGAGCGTGGCCTCAGTGTGGGAGCTCGCTATCAAGAAGAGCCTGGGAAAAATCGACTTACAGATGCCGCTCGCGGCTTTCGTCAAGAGCCAAACCGAGGCACTCAATCTTCGGCGCCTGGACATCCATAGCGAACATGCTTTGCTAGTCGAGGGGCTACCGTTCCATCACCGGGACCCTTTCGACCGAATACTAGTGGCGCAGGCCCTTCACGAGGGCTTGAGCATTCTTGGCGCGGACTCCGTTTTCGACGCCTACTCGGTCAAGCGACTCTGGTAGCCGGTCGCGTATCAGGCGGCGACACCGATCTTCGTTTGGATGCCATAATGCACGTCACGGTGGATAGCTACGTTCTCGCGGTGGATATCGGCGGCACGTTCACCGATGTCGTGCTGCGCGACGGCCGTGGGAGAACATGGGTAGACAAGACGCTTACGACGCACGCGGACCTTCTGGAAGGGTTCTTTCGCGTCGTCGAGCTCGGGCTCGAAAAAGCAGGGGCGCAGCCCGCGGATGTCAACGACGTCATCGTCCATACGACAACGATCGTGACCAACGCGATCATCGAGCGCAAAGGGCCCCCGACAGCCCTCTTCATGACCGAGGGCTTTGCCGACGTTCTCTCCATGTCGTAACGAGACCGCTACGACATGTACGACCCGCAGATCGAATTTGTCGAACCGCTCGTCCCGCGCGCGCTTACCTTCGAAGTAGAAGAACGCACCCTCTCAGACGGGACGATTCAAAAGAGCGTCGACCCCGTACAGATCACCAAGCTCACCGCCAAGTTGAGTGCGGCGGGCGTGCGCTCCGTCGCGGTGAGCTTCTTGAACGCGTATAAAGTCCCGGATAACGAGCGAGCCGTGCGCGAGGCCCTTCTCGTCGCCGAACCGAGCCTCCACGTCTCTCTCTCGTCGGACGTTTCGCCGCAAATGCGCGAATATCCGAGAACATCCACCACCGTCGTCAACGCGTACACGATGCCGATCACCAAGCCCTACTTGACGTCGTTGAAGACGCGCCTAATCGAGCGCGGTTTTCCGAACGAGCCGCTCATCATGTTGAGCAGCGGCGGCATCATCGGCGCCGAGCTCGCCGGACGGTTCCCCGTGAGAATGATCGAGTCCGGCCCGGCCGCGGGCGCTCTCGTCGCGAGCTATCTCGCCGACGAGCTCGGGTCGATCAGCTCATGTCCTTCGACATGGGCGGCACCACAGCCAAAGCGTGCCTCATCCAGGACCGTCGCCCGCTCATCGCAGGAACGTTCGAAGTGGATCGGCGCTATCGATCCAAACCCGGAAGCGACCTTCCCGTAACTGTTCCCGCCATCGACATGATCGAGATTGGCGCGGGAGGCGGCAGCATCGCGAGCGTGGATGCGCTCGGGCTTCTCACCGTTGGCCCGGAGAGCGCCGGCTCGGAGCCGGGTCCCGTCTGTTACGGTCGAGGCGGAGTCGAGCCGACGGTAACGGATGCAGACCTCGTTCTCGGGCTTTTGAACGCCGAGAACTTTCTCGGCGGCGAGATGCGTCTCGATGCGGAAGGCGCCGTGAAAGCGATAGAAGCGTTGGCCGCGAAGCTCGAGGCCGACGTCGAGGCCACCGCACTCGGGATCTATCGCGTCGTCGGAGAGTCCATGGCGGCCGCGGTTCGCGCACACACGACCGATCCAGGTATCGACCCGCGCGGGATACCTCTTCTGGCCTTCGGCGGCGCCGGCGGACTCCACGCTTGTTACGTGGCGGAGCTTCTAGAAAGCACGACGGTAATCTTCCCACCGATGGCGCCCGTTCTCTCCGCTTTCGGCGCGCTCATAACACCGGCGCGTCTCGACATGGTGCGCGGCGCGCTCGGGAGCCTCGCGACCATTGATTGGAAGCACGTCGGCGACATTCTCGACGAGATGGAGACCGAGGGCCGCCGCGCCCTCGTCGATGCAGGCATTGCTGAAGACGCCGTGCGTTTCAGCTACAGCGCGGACATGCGCTACTACGGGCAAGCGAACGAAGTCACCGTCGAGCTCGAAGGCGACCCGCGCGCCGATCGAGACACGAGCCGTCTCCGTGCGCGATTCGAAAAAGCCTATGAAAACCTTTACGGCATTCGCCTCTCCGAAATGGAGGCGGAGGTCGTGAGCTTTCGCGTGAGCGCCCACGGCCCGGACGTAAGGCGAGACCACCAAACCACGCTCGCGTCGGCGCCGGGTAGCCCATCTTCGGAGCGCAGCGTGCGTTCCGCGTGATCGCCTATTTCGGCTCGACCATCCACCACACCGATATCGGCGGCTACGGCGTTGGGGCGGGCGGTCCTTCTGGTGTTGTTGATCGCGCTTCAGATCGTTCCGGATTTCGGCCCCATGCGCACCGCCGAAAGAAGAGCCGCGCTCGAAGGGAAAGTGCTCCGAGATGGGCGGTTCCTATGATGAGCAAGGAGCTCACCGACCTGAAAGCCTCTGATTCCAAGAACACCAGCTTCCTCCTGAATTTTTTGTTCCCCGTCTTTCTCATTATCACCATGAACCTGGGGTCTTTTTTCCTCACCGGAAGGCCCATCGTCATGGAGAGCTTTCTGCTGGCCTGCACGCTCCTGGGTATTCTCATGTGGTTTCAGAAGGTCGACGATTTGACCGGAATCATGAACACGGCTTACGCCGGAATGAAGGGCGTTATGCCGGCGGTCGTTATCCTTGCCCTCGCCTACTGCATCAATACGCTGAGCCAAAACATGGAGACAGCTGCCTATGTTGTGAGCATGACTGAAGGGTGGATGACGCCGAATGTGATCCCGGTTCTCGCTTTTGTCATGAGCGCTTTCACCAGCTTCGCCACCGGAAGCGCCTACGGCACCTACGCCATCATGGTTCCGATTGTGGTCCCGCTCGCGTACCAATTCGGCGGCCAAGAGGTGGGAACACTCGTGTACTCTTCGTTTGGCGCCGTCCTAGGCGGCGCCGTCTTCGGCGACCACTGCTCGCCTCTATCGGATACGACGGTGCTTTCTTCGATGGGCAGCGCGTACGACCACCTCGACCATGTGAAGACCCAGATGCCCTACGCGATGGCGGGGGCCGCGGTTGCTTTGGTCGGCTATGTCATCGTGGGATCGGTGTAATTGGCAGCCGCTAGTTGCTCCGTTTCCTCTGACGCTCATACTCCTCGAGAAGCTCTCGCGACAACACCGGGTACACCTCGCCGAAGCGGTGTTCTTTCTTCCTCAAGAGCTCACGCTGATAGTTCTCCATCGAGATCTTCGCGCGCGCTTGACTGAGCACCTGCTCTAGGAGCTGCGGAGGAAAGAAGAGTACTCATGATTCGTCGGCCACAACGATGTCTCCTGGCAACACGGTCACATTGCCGATCCGCACGGGCACGCTCCACTCCGCGCCGAGCCACTCAGAGGTATCGATATCGAAGTACCGCGCGAACACGGGAAAATCCGCAAAGCTCGAATCTCCGAGCTCGGCGAGATCGCGACTTCCACCGTCCACGATAGCGCCACGGATGCCCGAGAGCTTCATTCCCAGCGCTCCGACATCACCGAACATCTGGTCGCCTGACGCTCCTCCGAGCTCGACGACAACGACGTCTCCGGGTCTCCCCTCGTCCGCGGCACGTCCGTAAAAGCGTCGATCCCAGTCGCCCTCCTCGGCCAGCGCATCGAGCGCCTCGCGGATATCGGGACGCGGCGGCAAAAAACGCATCGTGAGCGCGCGTCCGACGACACGCTCGCCTGGTTGCGTCGTACGAAGCTCAAGAACGTAGTTCGCCTTGTGGTCTCCGAGCGCGTCCCAAATCGCCTCGAGCTGGAGTGTCTTGAGCGCTTCTAGCTGGGCGTCGGTGACCTGGACGTCGCGCGAGCTCGCCAACATGTCCATGAGGGGCGAAGAGGTCGCGCTATTCGCCCGAAATCCTTCCGGAGTCTCGACGTCTTGCGCAAAGGTAATGTTCGAAACGAAGACAAAAGCCGCGGAGACCAGCACTGTCCGTCTATTCATTTGAAACCCTCCATGAAACAAGTAGGCGATTAACGACGCAGGATACGCTGATACACGGCCCGAGCGCGATCGATTCCGTCACGATAAGCTTCTTTTTGGGCCGCCGTGTGCCACCTGTCTCTCGCCTCTACCCGCCGCCAGAGCGCCTCGACGGATTCGAGAAGAAAGCGGGCATCCGCAACCGACGTAAAAGTCACGCCGTCCCGAACAATATGCACGGCCGAGGTCTGCGCGAACGCGTAGCTATCACCGACGAAACGACTCTGCAGTCCGACCGCACGGGCCGCAACCCAGCCGCTTCCGGGGATGTCGACCGACGCTTCGAGCTCCCATCGAGGACCGTCGCCGCTCGGCTGCCACGAATGCGCGACTTCCCCGTTGACGATCACGTCGACGCGCTCGATAGGTGAAATCGACGCAAGCTCTATCTCGACGTGAAACGATTTCGCGTCTCCCGCTCCCACAACTATCTCGTCACCCGGCTGCTTCCCGTCGACGGTCAGGAAGAGAAGCGGTCCGCTCGTCCCAAACGTACGGCCAGCCGCCACCGCGTCGAGCCAGGACACGAACGTGAGCGGTCCCTCGACCTGCGCGTAGGTTCGCGCTGTCCCGCCCGAAGGGTCGTACCAGACGTCGGAGAAGTTGTCGGTGCCGCCGGTGGCCGCCAGACGAAAGCCGCAATTGAGAAACTTGTAATAAACACTCGTGGAGTCTTCTTCTAGAGACGCGATCGAGACTACGTCGTAGAAATCTCCCTTGCCGAGAGCTACGTGAACGGGGATGTCCGCGGTCGCCGCATCTTCCGGGGTCTCAACACGCTGATTGTACGGATGAACGAAGCCCGCAATGCCTGATTGCGCGTGCACGCCGTCGATGTGTCGAATCTTGAGAACGTCGGGTGCATAGGGTGTGTTCGCCGCGCCGCCGAGCAGAGGCATAATGAACGCGTTTACGCCGATGAGCGCGACATGCCCGAAGGAGCCGCGAAATTCCTGCGAGTAGCGCAAAATGTAATCGTCGCTCGATAGGCGATAAGGATCGCCGGTAAGGTCGCTCCATCGCCCCATGAGCTTCGTGCCATCCATGTGGATGAGCGCGTTCGTAACGTGCAAGTCATCGGCAACGACTTGATGGAAGAAACCTTCCTGCGTCAGCCCGAACCGCCCTTCGTGAAGATCGTGCGTGTGCATGTCTCCGGAGAACCAGCCGTCGCTGGGCGCGTCGATAATCCGCGTGAGCTGAAGCTCGACTTCGACGACGCCGCCCTCGGGCACGTCAACGCTCGCCCGCGCCGGAAGATATTCGAAGCCCCGCATCGCTTCGACGACCGTGCTCCCTGCCGGCACCTCCACATCGAAAGAGCCGCTCGAGTGCTGAAAGTGCGTCCTCGTCGCCGGCACCATCCGATGAAAACCGCCATCTTCCGTATAGCCGCGCCCGTCGCTTCCAACGACCATGAGCCGCGCGGGAACGACGTCGCCGTGGGGGCCGCGCACGACACCACGCGCGCGTCCGGTTGCAAAGCGGGGCTTACGCGAATCAATACGGACAGCTTTCCAAGCACCTCTAGCCCCGCCCGCGGCAGACAGCGTATAGAGCGTCGTCGGCCCGCGGTGGTTGGACACGAAGGCGATCATGGAGCCATCCGGGCTCACAGCCGGGTCGAATTCGTCGAGCGCATCCTCGGTGAGGCGCACACGATTGCCGCCCGTCGCCGGAACGACAGCGATATCGTTCGAGCCCGCCGCATCGGTGGAATAGGTCAGCGAGCTTCCGTCGGGTGACCATTCAGGCTTGGCTCGATAGCTCGTCTCTTCGTAGTGCACCAGCATCGGCTCGCCCGAAGGCAGCGGCAGGACCCATATGCCGCCCGACCCGCTTCGTCCAGAGACGGGCGACACATAGGCGAGCTTCGTTCCATCGGGTGAGACAGCCGGCTGAAAGTCGTTGCGACGCGTCGCTACGACCACGGTCTGGGTGCGGGTCTCGAGATCCAGCCGATAGATGTCCAGGTTGCCGCTCCGGCGGCTCGCGAAATACAAGCTCTCGCCGTCCGGACTCCAGCTAGGCTCGATGTCGACTTCGGGATCGTCGGTAAGACGCTCGACAATGCCACCTGCCGCATCGACGATACCGATGTCCAGATTTCCGTCGACGTCCATCGTGAGCGCGACCTGCGTTCCGTCCGGGCTGAAGCGCGGCTCCGAATGATACGCGGGCCCTTGTGTCAGAGCGACCGCGTCCCCGCCTTCGACGGGCACTTTCCAGATGTCTCCGCGCATCGCGAAGACGAGGAACTGGCCGTCGGGGCTAAACGCCGGGTCGAGCGGACCCGTCGAAATCGCTGGCAAGAGATGAAACTCGACGCGGGTCTGGGCTGCGAGCATGCTGCTCGCAGACACGGCGAGCGCAACAACACAAGCCGTGCGAGCCCACAAGAAGTTGCGGATCATCAGTCGCTCCTGTTCTCGAGCTTCTGCCGACCTGCGGCAGAAAACGCCCTATTCTGGCACGGGGGGGCACTTATTTGCGCCTTTCCCCATGTTGCCGGTGTATAAAGGGCCCCGGAGGTTTCACTCGACGGTGTCGAGGAGCCGACGGAGCTCTACGATTTGCTAGACAACCCGGCCGAAAGCATCGACGTCGCCTCCGAACATCCCGACATCGTGCGCGAGATGCTTCTTCTCTTCTCGAGCGCGCGCGTCGAATCTGAGCTTTTCCCGTTGAGTTAGCACTGGTGCTTGAACACCCACCGCCAGCGGGCAGCTAGTCTAGTTATTCTATTCTTGGGGATCGGATGGAAACGGCCGGTGAGAAGTTAGAACCCTCTTTTCCTGCCCCGAATGTTCCGGCGGCTGCCTTTCGGCTTACCACCGCCCCCGCGCGGTCCGTGAGGCGCCGACGGGCCGCCGCCATCGGAAAATCCGGGCGGACGACGCTGTCTTTCCTCAGCCGCGCTGACACGAAGATTCCTTCCGGAGAGCTCGTAGCCGTCGTAACGCTCGATGGCTTGTTCAGCGGAGTTTTGCTCCGTGAACTCGACGAATGCGAAGCCTCGGGGGCGACCTGTAATTCGGTCGGTGGGAACGAAGATCTCTACGATCTCGCCAATTTCGGAGAATATCGTCTCGAGCTCGCCCCTCGTTATGTCATAACTCATATTTCCAACGAACACTTTGCTAGTAATGATGAACCTCCTAATTCACTTATTGTACACACTTTCTCGAATCAACGTAGCAAGGCGTCCCGAGCAAGCGCCCCGTCCGGAAGCCGCAGCTCGATGAGACCCGTGGCCGCCGCCGTCGACGTATTTGCGAGGCGAAGCTCGGTGGCGAATCCCGCGTCGTTTACAACGTAAGCGAAGTTTGCACCTGTAGTTAGCGCTGGTAGCTCGACACCGATCGCCTCGCCACGCAGATTCACCGTGGTCTGGCGGGCCGTCACGCTCACGGCAACGTCGCTCTCGATTTCCAGAATTCCACGCACTCCGTCTCCAAAACCTTCACCGATGCTCACGCTCAGCTGTTGGCCGGGCATGACGGTTCGCTCGAAGCTTCGCTCTTCGACACCAATGCGGATATGGGCCGCGCTCAGACTGCGTTCGTAACGTGCACACTCGTGTCGATATCACCGTGACGGATGAGTGTTTTCTCCGCGTTCACCGCAAAGCGCACGGTGCGGCCGAGGCTAGCTGAAACGACACTTTCGCTCGTCCACATATCGCCGGCGCGGTGGCGGACGAGCGCGGCCACCATGGGCGCGTCGTTGCCCTCCGCGTGCACGACCGCATAACCGGACTCGGCAAGCCGATACGCCTTCGCGACGGAAACGGTCGACGGCCTCCGGTTCGAGCCCCACGCTCGCCTGAAGAATTTTCACTGCAACTTCGTTCTCAAGATCGATATGTCTTGCTTTGTAGACGGTGCCGAAGGCGCCCGCACCGAGTCGCTCCTGGAGAACGTATCTCCCGGCGATAGTTGTGCCCGGCCCCGCATCCGCGTCGGTCCCCTCCGCTTGCGCCGCATTTTTCTGACGAAGCTGGGGCTCGACGCGCGCCAAGGCCATGGGGAATTTGATCGGCTTGGTGACGCAGTCGTTGGCGCCGCATTCGAGAGCTTCCACAACGCTTTCGGGGCTGTCATTGGCCGTACCTCATTCTTCTCGACATCATGATGCCGGGGATGAGTGGTATCGAGGTGCTCCGAGAGTTGCGTGTGAAATACTCGACACGTGACCTACCGGTCATCATGTGTCGAACTGCCCCGCTTCGACCATCGCCAACGCATCCGGCCCGTTCTCGGCGGTCTCGACGTCATAACCTTGCGGATCAGACGCTGGGACAACATGTCCCGGTTGCCTTCGTTGTCATCGACAACGAGCAGTTGCGACTTCATGTGATTCGGCTCTCCGAGCTCCCGTCGAAGAAGCGGCGAAATCGCCCCTCTGAACAAACGTTTACTTAATTTTGCCTATACAGTTATTAGACGGGAGCAGCCGCCGGCTTGTCAAGACACCGCGGCGCGTTCGGGCCTCTTCGCGAGCACTTCAGATAGGATAGTCACAGATTTTTCACAACCCTCGTCGCAGGCGCCGAAGCCAAGACGAAAATGGGCTGGAAAGCCGAAGCAATCCCCCGGCGCGAGCCCGTGTTGCAATTGTGCCAGGGAGCCGTCAGGATGCCGACATTATGAGATCGTTTGTACGGAGTCTTTCAGTGTCCTTGCTCGTCTTTCAGGCCCTCGCCACGCTCGGATCGGCCGAGACCTTCGAGCTGACCACCGCCAGCATCGCCGAGATCAACGCCGCGTTCGAAGCCGGCACGCTCACCTCGGAAAAGCTCGTCGAGCTTTGCCTCGCCCGTATCGCGGCCTATGACGCGAAGGGCCCAAAGCTCAACGCCGTCATAGCACTCCACCCCGGAGCCCTCGCCACCGCGCGGGCTCTCGACGAGGAGCGGCGAACGAGCGGCCCGCGCTCCCCCCTCCACGGCATCCCCGTCGTTTTGAAGGACAACTACGACACCTTCGACCTTCCCACAACGGCAGGATCCTTCATGCTCCAAGACTCGATCCCTCCAGACGACGCTTTCGTGGTCAAGAAGCTACGCGACGCCGGCGCCATCATCCTCGCCAAGCTCAACATGAGCGAGTTCGCCTCCGGCGCCACGATGAGCTCCCTGATCGGACCGATGCTGAACCCGCACAACCTCGCCCGCTCACCCTCCGGCTCGTCCGGTGGAACCGGCGTGGCCATCGCCGCCGCCTATGCACCGCTAGGACTCGGAACCGACACCGGCGGCTCGGTCCGCGGCCCCTCCGCGGCGAACGGCATCGTCGGGCTCAAGACGACCCACGGCCTCGTCAGCCGCGACGGCATCGTTCCCTTGGGGCTGAGCTTCGATACCGCCGGCCCCATGGCCAAAAACGTCTACGATGTTGCCGTGGCGCTCGGCATCATGGCCGGCCTCGACCCAGCCGACGACTCGACCCGCAAGGGCGAAGGCAAGCGTGAGACCGACTACACCCAATACCTCGACGCCGAAGCTTTGAATGGCGCCCGCATCGGCATCGCCCGCGACTTCATGGAACAAGACCCTGACGTCGATTGGGTCATCGAAACCTCGCTCGAAGCCATGCGCGACGCGGGTGCTGAGATCGTCGACGTGGAGTTCCCGAAGTGGCTGCTCGAATCGAGAGGCGACCTCTACTGGGCGATCCGCCGGCGAGAGTTCCGCGCCGACATCCCGACCTACCTCGCAACCCTCGGCGAGGGCTACCCGAAAAACGTCGCCGATCTCGTAAGACGCTCGATGACGCTGACCGCCCCCACGAGCGAAGGATTCGTCCCCAATCCAGCCCGGTGGAGCCTCTTCAAGAAAGAGGAGGAAAGCGGTACGCTCGAAGACTACGAATACCTCGCCGTACGCGACCATGGGTTGGCGTTGATTCGAGCCGTCGTCGAGGGGATGATGCGCGAAGAGCAGCTCGACGCCATCGTGTATCCCACGGCACCGCGCCGTCCGCCCCGCTCGGATGCGGACCCGGACCCGCTGGCCGACCTGTTCGCCTCGGCCACGAACATCGCGAACCTCACCGGCTTTCCCGACCTCATCGTACCCGCCGGCTTCACCGGCCACGGGCTTCCCGTGACCCTCTCGTTCCTGGGCGTAGCGTTCAGCGAGCCGCGCATCTTAGCGCTCGGATACGCTTTCGAGCAGAAGACCCGAGCCCGCCGCCTTCCGGTCCACACGCCCGCGCTGGCTGGCGAGAAGGTGGAGTACTGATCGCTGTTTGGCGCCGGCCCTTATTTGGTGCCATAGAACCACGGAGGTCCAGATATGAAGCTCGAGGAAGATATCAAGCCGGTCACGTATCTGAGGAACAATGCCTCGAAGCTCATTCGCTCAGTTTCGTTGCGAGGCCGCACGGTGACGATCACGCAAAACGGCGAAGCGAAAGCAGTTCTGATGGACGTGGCAACCTACGACCGCTTCAAGCAGGCGGTAATCTTGATGAAGCTCATAGCGAAGGGAGAGGCGGACGTCACAGCGAAGCGGACCCGCTCCGAGAAGGAAGCCTTCGCGCGCGCCGAACGAGCCATCAAGCGTGCTTCACAGGATGGCTAGTCGGTTCTACCAAGTCATCCGGACCCTTGATGCAGCGCCTTCTCCGCTGAGCTTTCTCACCCCGCCGCTGAGTAGTCACGCCGGAGGGCGCGCCCAACTTGGTCCAGACCAAGTTCCTCTCGAAATCTGGCAACTAACCTACGCAAAAGGCCTGTATCGGCGTGCTCGCGGCTCGAACCCGCATCTGCTAGCCTGGACTCATGCACGTGGTAGCGGTGATGCGATGGGGCCCACCACTCGAGGACGAGCTTCCCGAGCTGGCGGCGCGGATCGGCGTGGTGGCTTACGATCTGCGCCTGCGGCTCGCCGGTGGGTTGCCGGCTTTTTTCGCACGGGTGAAGGACGGGACCGAGGCCGCGGTGCTCGTCGAGTTTCTCCGGGCACGCGGGCACGGCGCGGTCGCCTGTGATGCTGCCGCGGTCCCAGACCCAGAAGATCAGCTCGTGCCCGTCGACTTCGAGCTGTCGGCGACGGCGCTTCGCGGCGTCTGCACACGAGGTCGTCGCTTCGAGCTTCCCGTTGCCACGATCTCGGCGCTCCTGCACGTCGCGTGCGTTACCGGCGCGGAACAAACGGTGACGACGAAGGAGAAAAAATTATCGCTCGGGCGGGCCGTGGCCACGGGAGGGATGATGATGCGCAAGAAAGTCGACCGAGTCACCAAGACCGCGACCGAGGATCAGGAGCGGATGATTTACATGTTCTACGGCTCAGACACAGCACCTTGTGTCTGGAAGGAGCTGACGTTGCGCTGGGAGGGCCTGGGCAACGAGCGCCAGTTGACCACGACGGAGAATTTCAGAACGCTCGCGGCGAAGCTGCGAACGCTGGCTCCCGAAGCTTTCCACGACGAACGCCTGTTGAAGAACAAGCGACGAGCGGACATCTCGATGTTCGCCGGCAGGGGAAAGGAACGCCGCCTTCAAACCACAAACGCCGGGGAAAACGATCTCGCGGCTTTTCTGCTCGTCCGAGGCCACGTCGAAGGGCAACTCTAAGCTCTTGGACAAGGCGAACCTGCAGTACCCAATTGCCTTTGGCCCCGCGGGGCCCTAACATAGTCGACGCGATGTCACTCGCAAGCGGTCACAAGCTCAGACACTACGAGATCCTCGAGCTCATAGGCAAAGGCGGGATGGGCGAGGTCTATCGGGCAAAGGACACCAAGCTTGGGCGGGACGTAGCCATCAAGGTTTTTCCCTAAGGGCTCGCTCAGAACAAAGAGCGCCTCGCCCGATTCAACCGAGAGACGAAGGTCCTCGCGTCGCTGAACCATCCTGGGATTGCTTCGATCTACGGGCTCGAGGAGTCTGAGGGCACGCACTACCTGATCCTCGAGCTGGTGCCGGGGGAGACGTTGGCAGCACGGCTTGCCCGTGGACCCATCCCCGTTGAAGAGGCTCGCCGGATCGCCGTCCAGGTCGCTGAGGCGCTCGAGGAAGCCAACGAACGAGGGATTGTTCACCGCGATCTCAAGCCCGCGAACATCATCCTCACGCCGGACGACAAGGTGAAGGTGCTGGACTTCGGCCTCGCGAAGGCGTTCGCCGAGGAGACACCGGAAGCCGATAGTTCGATGTCACCTACACTCACCCGGGATGCAACGCGCGTCGGGGTGATTCTCGGCACGGCGGCGTACATGAGCCCGGAGCAGGCGAAAGGCAAGCAGGTAGACAAGAGAACCGACATCTGGGCCTTCGGCGCCGTGCTCTACGAGATGCTCACCGGTACCAAGGCGTTTCCTGGCGATGATGTCGTAGATGATGCGCACCAAGCGAGCCAGGAGCCGGCCCGCCACCGAGCGCTGACAACAGCTCGCTCACCGCCTCTTCGGAGAGCCGCTTCAAAGCAATGCGCTCGCACAACCGCTGGCGCACGAGCTGCGAGAGAATCTTCTCGAAAGGCTTACCGACTTCGAGCTCCACGTCTCGATAGGTGCCCACGATCAAAATGGGTACGGTCGCAATGTGGGTGACGAGGTGTTGAAGAAGCAGAAGGCTGGATTCGTTCGCCCAGTGGAGGTCATCGAGTAGCCAGACGAGCGGCGCCCTCTCGCTCAAGCGCTCGCAAAATTCTGAATGCTGTTGAATAGATAACGGCGCTGCTGCTCCGGGGGCAAAACCATGGGTTCCGGGATGTCGTCATACGTGCGCCTTAGCTCGGGGATGAGCTTCGCGACTTCGGAGGCCTCTTCCCCCAACACTTCTCGAAGTTGATCGGACGGAAGGACGCGAAAGACTTGCTCCAGGCTCTCGATCCACGGCAGACAAGGCTGCGCTCCTTCCATCTCGTAGCAGTGACCTTCGATCGCGAGAAAGCCTTCGTGGCGCGCGAAAGCAAGGATCTCTTCGCAGAGCCTCGTCTTCCCCACGCCAGGCTCTCCACCGACGCGCGCGAGACTTCCCTTCCCCAAACGAAGTCCTTCCGCGAGCTGCCACAGTAGTCGAACAAGCTCCTGTAGCCAAGCTTGAGCGCGGTCTTCCGGCTCGACATCTCGGCGAGATGCGCGATGAGCTTGGCGATGCTCGTATTCTCACGACCACTAGCTTTTCCGCCGAGTGAAGGAGTTCCTCGCTAGAAAGTTGTTCGAGCTTTGTAAAGTAGCGCGTGAATTGTTCGATCATCTTCTCATCTCAGTAATCAAGTATACTGTGCTGTTTTTCGACGCCCGGAGATTGTGCGAGAGCATCGGCCATGGCTCAGAACGACACGAAAGTCACAATCCTCGCCAAGAGCGTAGCCGCGACCCATACCGCGTCCGACAACAGCGTTTGTAGACGGAGCGCTGACGCGAAAACTCTTGCCTCTCAAAACCTGTCAAATGTTTTTTTTTGCTATCCGGTCATTTCTTTGAAAGACGACTTGGTTGCCCGCCACCCACCACTGTCGTAACATCGGATTCCCCGGTACCTTCGGGAATCTGCTTCACGGCAACCAAGCGTCATGCCCACACCACACACTGTCGAACACCCCGCAGAGCTCATGTCCTTTCTCTTTGCCTGTCACCCTGACGTGAAGAGGACAAAGGTGCGCCAGTGGCTCAAGCACGGATCGGTTCAAGTCAACGGACAGTCGGTAACACGCTCCAAGCACCCTCTGCACACCGGGGACGTCGTCTCGATTCGCGCCAAGAAAGACGTGCAGGCAGAAGGACTGTTGCCACCGGGAATGCAGGTATTGTTCGAGGACGAATCGCTCATCGTCATCGAGAAGCCCGAGCGTTTGTTGAGCATGGCCAGTGCGACAGAGAAGGACGAGACAGCCTATACTTTTCTGACGGACTACGTACGCGCCGGCAATCATCAGAGCCGGCGGCGGGTTTGGATCGTTCACCGGTTGGACCGCGAGTCGTCGGGGCTGATGGTCTTTGCGAAGACGCAGGCCGTCAAGCGCGTGCTGCAAGCACACTGGTCCAAGACCGCGAAACGCTATCTGGCAGTCGTGGAAGGAGCGCCACCGGCTGACCAAGGCGTGCTGGAGTCACACCTGGATGAGAGCAGCTCGTTCAAGGTACGAAGCTCCCCGCGCAGCGAGCGGACACGCCATGCGGCGACTCGTTACCGGGTGAGGAAACGGCGCGCCACCCGCACGTTGGTCGAACTGACACTGGAGACCGGTCGGCGCAATCAGATCCGAGTGCATCTGGCGGACGCGAGGTGTCCAATCGTCGGCGATCGCAAGTATGGGGCCCGCACGAATCCCGCTCGGCGCCTGGGACTGCACGCGAGCTCCCTGCAATTCAAGCATCCGACGTCTGGAGAGCTTCTAACTTTCGACTCACCTCTGCCGCGGGAGCTGGCGCGTCTGCTGTGAGAGTCCCCTATTTGCCCACTACCCACCATTGTCGTAGCATCATCGCCCCGAGATGTCACTCCCAACCGGCAGCAAACTCGCGCATTACGAGATCCTCGAGCCCATCGGCAATGGCGGTGCGCGTCGAGACCGAGCCTGGCTTCACTTTCGGGAACGCGGCGTTGCTCTTCGAGCAACGACATTTCGCGGGGGATGCGACGGCCGTAGTCGGACGCACCTACGACATCTCCCCCGATGGCGAGAGATTCCTGATCGTTCAGGAAAGCGGGGGCGACGCGGTAGCTTCGACGGAGTCCATCCTCGTCCTCAACTGGTTCGAAGAATTGCTTGCGGACCGTCCAGCATCTCGATGTGGACGGGAAATTCTTGGGCTTGGGTGACACGGACGGAGCGGTCGCACCTTTCTATTCTCCGGACGGCGCTTGGGTTGGCTTCTCCGCCGACGGACAACTCAAGAAGGTGCCGCTCGCCGGCGGACCGTCTGTAGTTCTTTGCGGCGCACCCGGCTACCTCGGTGGGAGTTGGGGGCCGGACGGCACGATCGTTTTCGCGAGCTCGGGGTCGGGGCTGCAGCAGGTCTCTTCGGCAGGGGGTGTTCCGGAGCCGATCACAACCCTGGACAGCGATCGCGGAGAACTCTTTCATTGGCGTCCAAAGTTCCTGCCCAACGGAAAGGCGGTGCTCTTTACCGTGCGGGCGACGTCGCCCCGCAATCAAGTCGCTGTCCTCGAGCTCGGAACCCGTGAGCATCGTCTTCTTATACTAGGAGAGAGCGCCCGGTACCTGGAGACGGGCCATCTGGTCTACGTGGTTGGTCCGCTGGCCCACGGCGCTCGATTCGACGAGTCCGAAACTTTGCTAGCGGTTGCTTTCGATGTGGACCGTCTCGAGGCGACCGGCGAGCCGGTCGCCTCGAGGAGAGTGTTCAAGGAGCGAGTTCGATGCAAGAGTTCTTCGACATCGGTCGCGACGGCACCCTCGTCTACGTGCCCACGATCCAAGGGAAGTCCACTTTGGTTTGGGTGGACCGCGCCGGTCGTCAAGCGCTTATCGAAGTTGACCCCGCCATGTACCGGCAACCGCGGCTGGGACCCGACGGAACACGAGCGGCGGTGGCGATCGCATCGCGAGGAGAAATCGACGTTTGGGTATACGACATCGATGGTGGACCCCGAACGCGACTGACTGGGGGTGGACGAAACGTAAATCCATTGTGGACCCCGAATGGCGAGCGGGTTGCGTTCACTACCCTCCAAGGCTTGTTCTGGGCGCCGGCAGACGGCAGCGGGGAGCCTGAGCTTCTATTGGCAAGGCGGGAAACGGAAAGGCAAACCCTATTTTCCTGGTCATCGGACGGACAAAGCCTGGCATTTGGGGATGGCGGAGATGTGTGGCTTCTACCTCTAGGAGGCGAGTCCGTTCCGGTCCTCACAACGGCGGCACAGGAAATAGGTACGGCATTCTCTCCCAACGGACGATGGCTTGCGTATGCTTCCGACGAGTCGGGACGGGACGAGATCTACGTTCAACCGTATCCGGAGGCAAGCCGCCGATGGACGATCTCGACGAACGGTGGCCGTGCGCCCCTCTGGTCCCCGCAAGGAGATGAGCTCTATTATCGTCACGAGAATCGCGTGATGGTCGTCCCTGTGGAGACGGAACCGACGTTCTCCAACGGCGCACCGCGGATGCTCTTCGAAGGAAGTTACTTGCTTCGGATAGGTTCGGTAATCCCTACTACGACGTTTCACCGGACGGTCAAAGATTCTTGATGCTGACAAGCCCTTCGAAAGCGGGGGTCCACGTCGTCCTCAATTGGTTCGAAGAGCTCGAGCGGCTCGTTCCAACACAGAACTAGCGGCCCACGCGACCCCCTGGTTGCCCACTACTCACCATTGTCGTAACATCGTCGCCCAGACATGTCCCTCTCGCCCGGCCACCAACTCGCTCATTACGAGATCCTCGAGCCCATCGGCATCGCCGGGCAGATGGCGGAGGCACTGGAAGCCGGGCACGAGGTCGGGATCATCCACCGTGACCTGAAGCCCGCGAACGTGAAGGTCAAAGAAGACGGCACGGTGAAGGTGCTCGATTATGGGCTGGCGAAGGCGATCGAAGGAGACGGGCGAGGTATTGTCCGTGCGCACCGCACGTGTCCGCCACCGGCCCCACCTGTACGCGGCATAATCCAGTAGTCGGTTAGCGAAGCTCGAGACACGTCTCGAGCCACCGATGCGGGTTACGTGCTACACGTGCCACGCTGGGCGTATCGATCCACGGCCGCTTCCGGTTGTTCTCGCCACCGCATACCGCGACGGCGCGATCGAGAGCGCGATCGCTCATTACCGGGAGCTGCACGAGCGCTATTTTGGCGGGGACGCTTACGATTTCCGTGTCGGCGTTCTGGCCGGCGTAGCGTTCGAGATGGCGGGGCGCGGGGCGTTGGACGACGCGGTGGCGCTCGCGGAGCTCAACGCTGACGTCCATCCGACGGAGCCGGCGGCGCATCGCATTTGGTTGCAGCTTCGTCTTGGGCGGACCGACGCCGAGTCCGGTATCACGGCGGCGCTCACCGAGTTCGATGGCTGGCTGCGTGGTCCCGAGTCCGAGGGTCTCGACCCAGCGCTTTTCGACGGTGTCAGGTGGGGGCTCTATCGTCGAGACCGTCAAGACGACACGCTCGCGGTGTTCCGGCGTAACCATCAGCAGTTTCCGGAGGAGTACATCCCCAACGAAAGCTTGGCCGATGCGTTGTGGGATCAGGGAGAGCGCGAGACGGCTATCAAAATGTTCGAGACCTGGCTCGAGCGGCATCCCGATCACGCGATGGCGCGGCGGCGTCTCGCGACCTGAAGAGCCGGCTCTGATCGTGGCGATGCCGGGTGACGCGTCGACCCCAGAGCCGTTAAGATACGACGCATGAAAAGCCTATTTACGCTCCTGCTGTCGCTCTACGCCACGCTCGCTCTCGCGCAAGATCCTGTCCGGGTCCTCATCTCCGTCGATATGGAGGGCATCAGCGGGATCGCGCATTCCGAAATGACCGGCGCGAGCGGTACCGAGTACGCGCGCGGACGGGCGTTCATGGTCGCCGACGTCAATGCGGCGATCGAAGGTGCGCGTGAGGCGGGTGCCACCGAGTTCCTCGTGAACGACTCCCACGGGACCATGCGGAACGTGAAGATCGAAGAGCTGCTGCCGCCCACGATGCTCATCAGCAACAACTCGAAAGCGCTCGGGATGATGGAAGGGATCAGCGCTGAGTTCGACGCGGTTTTCTTCATCGGCTATCATGCGATGGAGGGACAGCCGGGGCTTCTTGCCCATACAGGCTCGGGCGGGAAAGTCGCCGATATCAGCGTGAATGGGCGGTCGATGAGCGAAGGCGGAATGAACGCGCGCGTCGCGGGGAGCTTCGGTGTTCCCGTCGCGTTGGCCACCGGCGACGAGGCTTTCACCGAGGAGATCAAGACGCTGGTCGATGGCGATATCGAGACCGTCGCGGTCAAGCGTCACATCCGCCGCCGCACGGCTGAGCTTCTCCACCCCGAGGAGGCGCGACACCTGATTCACGAAGGCGCGCGACGGGCCATCGAGCGGCTTTCGTCCTTTCGGCCGACGCGACCACGCGAGCCGGTCACCGTGGCCATCACTTACAAGAGCCCTGACCTCGCCGACATCGCTGCAATTTTGCCGACGGTCGAGCGTACCGCTCACTACACGGTCACTTTTGAATCCCCGGACTACGTGCACGCGTACAAGATGATTCGCGTTCTCTACCGCAACTTGTCCGAGTAACCGCGCTCGCGCGAAAGAGGTCGACGCAATGAATTGGGCTTGGCGCTTCAGGCTCGCTGGTTTCCCCGTCGCAATTGACGCGTCTTTTTTCATCCTCGCCGGGCTCCTGGGGTTCCAGCTCGGCGACCTCCGCCTGATCCTTCTCTGGATGGTGGTTCTGTTGGTATCGATCCTCGCCCACGAGCTAGGCCACGCCGTGGTCGGCCGCTCCTACGGCCTTCGGCCTCAGATACGCCTTTACAGTATGGGAGGCCTGACGTCCTGGAGCTCGGGCCGAAGTCTAACGCCGCGCCAAAGCATTCTCTGCAGCCTTTCCGGTCCGGCTGCTGGACTCGCTCTCGGTGGGCTCGTCTTCGGATTCAGCGTGCTCGAGCCCATCGAGCTCACTCCCGTGGGAGGCTTCGTCGTATCCCTACTCCTGCAGGTCAACATCGTCTGGAGCATTCTGAACCTGCTGCCCATCGTGCCGCTAGATGGCGGCAACGTCATGCGCTCGCTCCTCGTCATGTTTCGGGGCCAACGAGACGAGCACCTGCCAGCAATGGTCTCGATGGTCGTCGCCGCTGCCCTATTCGTGCTCGCGCTATCCATGGGAAGAAACTTCGGAGCGATGATGGCCGCCTGGCTCGCTTTCGCGAACTACCAGACGTTTAAAGGCGAGACCTACGGCGCGCGCTTTCCCGGCATGGGTCGCTGACGCGTGTAGTCGAAAAGCCTATGGCTCTCGAAGTCGGGATGAAGCTAGGCAGTTACGTAATCCAGGCTGCCATCGGCACCGGGGGCATGGGTGAGGTCTACCGGGCGAAGGATACGAAGCTCGGGCGCGAGGTCGCGATCAAAGTCCTTCACGAGGCGTTGCGGCAGGACGAGGAGCGGCTTGCTCGTTTCGAGCGTGAGGCGCGCGTTCTCGCGTCTTTGAATCACCCAGGGATCGCGACGCTTCACGGGTTGGAGACAGAAGGCTCGATCACGTATTTGGTGATGGAGCTCGTGCACGGTGAAACGCTTCAAGAGCGGCTCAGCCGTGGTCCTCTCACGTTCGAGGAGGCCGCCGACATCTTTGAGCAAATCGCGGAAGCGCTCGAAGCGGCGCACGCGGCGGGGGTCGTGCATCGTGATTTGAAGCCGGCGAATATCAAGATCACGCCCCAAGGGCGGGTCAAGATTCTCGACTTTGGCCTCGCGAAAGCGTTTGCCCTTGAGGAGCCCGTCTCCGATTTATCGTTTTCCCCGACCCTTACACGCGACGCCACGGCGGTCGGGGTCATCATGGGGACCGCGTCCTACATGAGCCCGGAGCAGGCGCGGGGCAAGAAGGCCGATAAGCGCGCCGACATCTGGGCTTTCGGTTGCGTTCTGTTCGAGTCAGTCTCCGGGAAGAAGGCGTTTGACGGCGAGTCGGTGACGGACATTTTGGCGAACGTGATCCATAAGAATGTCCCGTGGGAAATTTTGCCCGTCGAGACGCCGTGGCGGGTACGCGGTGTCTTGCACCGGTGCCTCGCGAAGGGTCCCGGGCAACGCTTTCACGATATGGCCGACGCGCGGATCGAGCTGCTGGGAGACGAGCGTCCGCCTGAACTGGACACCGAGACGCCGGCGTCAAAGAGCCGGCTCGTCATCCTCACCGGCGGCCTCGTTGGCTTGGTGATCGCTTTGTCCGTCGCGTTGGCAACCTTTGCGCTTCGGGAAGAAGAGTCGCCTCCCGGCGACTTACAAGCGTTCGTCATCACGCCGCCCACGAGCGAGCCTCCCCTTCGGCTCGAAACCCCGATGATCTCACCCGATGGCCGCCGCATCGTCTACATCGGTGTTGAGGAGGACGACCGGCGCCTCTACTTGCGGGAGCTCGGCGAGCTTGGGTCGCGGCTCCTCGCGGGGACCGAAGGGGCCCACTCGCCATTCTTCTCGCCGGACGGTCTTTGGGTGGGGTTTTTCGCCGGCGGCAAAATCAAGAAAGTTTCGATCCTTGGAGGGGCGCCCATCGACATTTGCGATGTCTACGCCGAGGGGCCGGGCGGCTCCTGGACAACTAACGACACGATTTTTGTTCTCTGGGAACTGGACCTCAGGCTTCTTCGAGGTCTCGGTGGATGGCGGCGAGCCCGTTCCGGTCACGACACCTGATCGGGAACGAGGTGAGATCGGACACTGGTGGACGGATTTTCTACCAGATGGGAAATCGGCCCTCTTTACCGTATTTACCTATGAGGGCTCCCACCGCATCGCCGCGCTCGATCTGGAAACGGGAACGTGGAAACACCTCTTCCCGGGCATGCAAGCTCACTACGTGCCGAGCGGGCACATCGTTTACTACGCATCAGGGATCTACCAGGTCGTTGCGTTCGATCCGTCGCGCGTCGAGGATCGAGGATCGGCGGTACCGGTTCTGGCGAGCACCAGGGGTATAGGGTCTACGGGCTCGCCCTGGCGCTACTTCGACGTGTCCGATACGGGCATCGTCGTCAGTGTTCCCGGCGGTGCCATCTTTCCGAAGTCCGTCCTGACGAGGCTCGATCTCGACGGAGGCGTCGAGACAGTGCCTTTCGACTCGGCGGCCATCGCTGCGCTCGTGCTCTTTCTCCCACCATGCAGCAAGAAATAGCGACGCCGCCTCTCTTTCCCAAGACAAGCGCCGACCTTCCACCTCCGACTGGCTCCGCGGGAACTCAGAGCCGACGGCTTCAATCGAAGCCGCGCTCAGACGCACCCCTTCCGCGCGGTCGATGAGCGGATGGCTCGGAGCGGCGTTCACGTCGCCCTAGCCTAGCAGACTTACTCGCTCGGTTCGGGAACGTCCTTGATGATCTCTTTCAAGATATCGTCGGTGTCGATATGTTCCGCCTCGCCCTCGAAGTTCAAGAGCAGGCGATGCCGCAACGCTGGGTAAGCGACCGCGCGGATATCCTCGCACGAGATGTGCACGCGGTCGTTTAGGAGTGCTTGCATCTTGCCGCCGAGAACGAGCGCTTGCGTGCCGCGTGGGCTCGCGCCGAAGCGGACATATTTGTTCGAGAGCGGATGGGACTGGGGCGCGTTGGGATGGGTCCCGAGCGTGAGGCGGATGGCGTAGTCCTGGACCGGTCTCGCGATCGGTACGGACAACACCGTTTCTCGCATTTGAAGCACTTCCCCCTTCTCCAGGACCGGTTTCGCTTGCGGCGCATCGACTTGCGTCGTGCGGTCCATGATGTCGTGCATCTCGTCGGCGGTGGGGTATTCGATCTTGAGCTTGAAGAGAAACCGATCCATTTGCGCTTCGGGAAGCGGGTAGGTGCCTTCGAGCTCGATCGGGTTTTGCGTGGCCATCACGAAGAACGGCTCGTCGAGCTTGTGGGTGATGTTCCCAATGGAGACGCTCTTCTCCTGCATGGCCTCGAGCAATGCGGACTGCGATTTCGGGGTCGCGCGGTTGACTTCGTCGGCAAGCATCAAGTTGCAGAAGATGGGGCCTGGTTGGAAGTCGAGAAACTTCTCGCCATCTTCGGTCTCCCGAAGGACATTCGTGCCGATGAGGTCGCCGGGCATGAGGTCCGGGGTGAACTGAATCCGGTTGAAATCGAGATTCAGCACGTCGGACAATGTCTGGACGATCAACGTCTTTCCCAAGCCCGGGATGCCTTCGAGAAGCACATGGCCTCGTGTGAGGAGGCATGACAGGATGCTGCCGACAACCTCCCGGTTGCCGACGATGACCTTGCCGATCTCATCCTGGACGGCGTTGTACTGTTTGTGAAACTGGCCGATTTCTTTCTCGATCGCGATCATGGGTCTGGGCTCGTCTCCGTACTGTTAAGAATAGACAAAAAATAGCGCTTCACCAACGAGCGATATTGCCAGGGCACTCCCTCGCGCTCCATGGCGCTCTCCTCAGCATAGTCCCCACGCTGCTGAATGACTTCGTAGTTGAGGGTGGACTTCTCTTCTCTAGACAGTCTTTCGAAAATCTCTTCCGGGATGGGCTGTTCTTGTTCTTCTTTGGCGAGCATCTCGAGCGCGAGCTGAACTTCGAGGCTCGTCGCCTCCCCAAAAACTTGCTCGTCAGAACCGCCGCCCGGGCCGGTCGTATCCCCTGCCGGTCCCGCATCTACGGGCACCGCGCTCGACGGGTCTCCCTGCATCTGAGCCATCTGCATTTGATTGCTCATCATGCCTTGCGCGCTCTGCATCGCCTGGCCCGAAGCCTCCTGCTGCTGGCCAGATTGCTGTTGCTCGCCGGCTTGCTGCTGGCCCATCGACGCTTGCAGCTGCTGCATTTCCTGGCTCATCTGGTCCCCGTCCTGCTGAGCCATCTGCTGCCCCATGTTATCGAGCTGCTCGGCCATCGCTTCGAGGCTTTGCGCCATCTTCGCGAGGTCTTCCGGCGACAGGTCGCCGGCGGCCTGCTGGAGGTTCTCCATCATTTCCGCGAGCTCTTGATTTTGAACGTTGGCGCCTTGCAGCGCTTCGAGCAGCGCTTGAAGCTCTTCGGAAGTTTCGGCGTTCGCGAGACGTTCCGCGAGCTCTCGAAGAAGCTTGGCGGCTTCCTTCGTGTTTTGATTTTTCAGAGCTTCCGCGAGATCCGCGAGCGCGGCCGACGACTCGAGCTGGGCGGCGAGCTGCTCGAGGTCCATGGAAAGCCGCTCCATATCCACCTGGCTCGCCGCGAGGGCGTCTTGGGCCTCGCTCAACTCCTGGAGGCTCTGCACAAGCTCGATATCTCTCCGGCGCAGCCGGTCTAGAGCCTCCGAGAGCTCTTCGAGCTTTTCTTCCTCAGGAGCCAGAGCTTCGGCTTGTTCGAGTAGCTCTTCGAGGGCCTCTTCCTGCCCGAGCGTAGCCGTGAAGAAGTCGACATTCTGGAGCTCTTGAAACCAGCCTGGGTTCCATGAGAACAGCGTAAAGAGAACGACGCCGAGGCCTGACGCGTAATAAAGATTTGTGGGAACAACGGTCGGGGCCATTTCCACGGGCGAAAGCTCCGAGGCTGCGTCCGCGCTCCGCGCGATTTGGAGCTCCATCCACTCGGACGTTTTCTCGAGGCCGAGAAAAGCAAGGGCGCTCTTGAGCGCGTCTTTCAAATCGGCGCCCCGGTCGGCGACGACGGCCGAGCGCGAGAGACTTCGCCGCTTCAGGTAATTCCAAACGACCCATGCGACGATTCCGGCGGCCGCAAGCACGAGCAGGACGGTGCGCGCGGTGGTCGAGCTCCAGAGCCCGGTGAGCTTGAGAAAGAGAAGCACCGACACGAATCCCCATAAACCTTGCGTCAAGTGCGTCAAGGCGTCGTTTCGGCGGAGACGTCGGTCGACCGAGCCGAGAAAGTCGAGGATCCGGTCGCGGTTTTTGGTGTCGTGATCAGAATGCATCCACCCGGCGACTGACCTCTCCTCTCTATAACTGCCCTTTTGACCAGAAATCGACGGGTCATTAGGACGGTCGCATTCTACACTATTCTGCTAATCTCTGGCGGATGCGCGCTGTCCTTTGGATTCTGGTGGCCCTGCTCCTGTCGGCCTGTGAGAAGGGCCAGACGCTAACGACGCCTCCCGAGCCCGCGGCGCCGGCGGCCTCTACGCCCGCCACGATGCCGCTCGTGCGTATCATGCCGCTCGGCGACTCCATCACACAGGGCGACTCGGACCACAACACCTACCGGCGCCCTCTCTGGAAGAGCCTTCAAGCCGACGGCTACAACGTCGATTTCGTCGGCAGTCTCCGCCTGAACCACCGGGGTCCGCCGCCAAACGACGATTTCGACCGCGATCACGAGGGCCATTGGGGCTGGCGCGTGGACGAGATTCTCGGCGATATCCACCGCTGGGCCGAAGAGTACCGGCCGGACGTCGTGCTCGTTCACCTCGGCTCGAACGACCTTTTCCAGCGCCAGAGCCTCGAGAGCACGCTCGAGGAGCTCGGCGAGCTCATCGACGCCGTGCGCGATGTCCAGCCGCGGGCAACCTTTCTCCTCGCCCAAATCATCCCGACGGACAGCTCCGCCGCCAATGCGCGCATTCGAAATCTGAACGCTCGCATCCCGGAGCTCGCCGCGGCCAAGTCCACCGCGATGTCCCTCGTGCTCGTCGTCGATCAGTTCACCGGTTTCGACCCTGCGTTGCAAACTCATGACGGGGTCCATCCGAACGCTGACGGTGAGATCCACCTCTCCGATCGGTGGCTCGAGGCACTGCTTCCGGTGCTGTCGCCATGAAAGCCATCACGTTCCGCGGCACGGAGAGCGTGGCGCTCGAGAACGTTCCTGACCCGAAGATCGAAGCCTCGACCGACGTTATCGTGAAGAATCGCCTCACGGCGATTTGTGGCTCGGACCTGCATGTCTATTTTGGTCGGGAGACGGGAAACGATCCAGGAACGCCGATGGGTCATGAGTTTCTCGGCGAAGTGATCGAATTCGGTAGCGCCGTCAGCACGTTATCGCCGGGGGACGTTGTCGTGTCGCCTTTTACGTCCAATTGCGGCGCGTGTTTTTATTGCAAGCAAGAACTCGCCTGTCGGTGCACACGCGGCCAGCTCTTTGGGTGGGTCGAGAACGGCAAGGGCCTAGCGGGTGTGCAGGCCGAATATACGCGCGTGCCGCTCGCGGATGCGACCGCGTTCAAGATTCCGGAAGGCATCGAAGACTAGCCAGCTTTGTTTCTCGGGGACATCCTCGCGACCGGCTTTTTCTGCGCGGACATGGCAGGCGTCGAGCTGGGGGGCGTCTACGCGGTGGTAGGCTGCGGGCCGGTCGGACTGCTCGCGATCGTGGCTGCGCGTGAGCTCGGGGCGGAGACGGTGTTCGCCATCGACAGGCTTCCCGAGCGGCTCGAGCTCGCGAACGGGTTCGGCGCGACGCCCATGAACGCGGTCGTTGCAGACGCCAAAGCTATCGTCGATGAGGCCACGGATGGACGCGGCGCGGACGCGGTGCTCGAAGTGGTCGGAAGCCCAGAGGCCACACGCCTCGCCGTCGATCTCGTCCGTCCCGGCGGCGTCATCTCCGCCGTTGGCGTCCACACCGAATCGAGCTTTGCCTTCTCGCCAGGCGAAGCCCATGACAAGAACCTCACCTACCGCGCCGGCCGCTGCCCAGTGCGTCACTATATGGAGCGGCTCCTCCCGCTCGTCCGGTTCCTGCGACGGAAGGTGCCGGAAGTCCCTTTTTCTCTCCGGACGGCGAGTGGGTAGGTTTTTTTACCGACCGAAAGCTTCAAAAGGTCGCATGGAATGGTGAGCTCCCATCGACGATCTGCCTCGTAGCGGGTTTCGCCGGCGGCGCATTCTGGAACGAGAGCGAACAGATTATCCATTCCGACACTGGGTCGGGGATATTTCGGGTGCCAGCCTCGGGAGGAAAGCCGGAGTTGCTAACGAGCCCAGATTTCACGAAGGGCGAGTTTAGCCTCATTACCCCGCAGCCGTTGCTGGGACGTGACGTGCTGTTGATCTCTATTCGAACTTACGAGGGAGAGTGTTTCGGTCTGAATTTTCTCGAAACAGGTGAGCGACGCGTTCTCGGGGAGGGTAGCCGCGCTCATTATGTCCCGACCGGCTCCGTGGGTCATCTCGTCTATACACATGAAGGCAGCTTGAGGGCGGTTCCCTTCGACGCGTCGAAGCATGAGCTCGTGGGGGCGCCGGCCTCGATTTTCGATGGAGTGGGTCGCATCGCGGCATCAAGTAACGGGAGTAACGGGAACCTCATTTTCATTCACCCCGATGCCGTTGCGGGGAAGCTGGTGGCGGTCGATGGGCAGGGGAAGGCGAGAACGTTGACCGATGATCTCATTCGCGACGGTCGCGCTCGCTTGTCGCCCGATGGAACACAGGTGGCGACCTATGTCGACCTTTGTTGCCTATTTGTGTATGACGTAGAAAGGGGCACGCGGAGTCGAGTGACGGAGCCCGGGAATTACGCTCCCGAGTGGACACCTGACGGAAAGAAGATCGCGTTCTTCTCGTACGACGCTGGGGCGAAGGACGTCTACTGGAAATCGGCCGACGGGACTGGCGAGGCGGAGCCGCTCCTGGCGCAAGAACACTCACAATGGCCAATCAGCTTTTCTCCCGATGGAGAATGGCTCGCAATCAGCGAGCTCCATCCGGTGACAGGCTGGGACATCTGGATGTTGTCTCTTCAAGGAGATCGCTAGCCTTCGTCTCCAACGACTCCGGGCGAGACGAAGTTTTCATCCTCCCTTTCCCTGGACCCGGGGAAAAAGTGACGGTCTCGCCGGCGGGTGGTAACGCGCCGATGTGGTCTCGGGACGGTCGACAGAGGAGCTTCGACGCCTAGCCCCGGCAGAATAATCAGCGCGGCACGTCGCCGCCGTTTCGTTGGTAGATAATCATCCCCTCTGTGTCCTCGGGACTCGAAACGTGGGGCAGCAGGCCCAGGCGCTCGCGCCGCATGGCATTGACGACCTCGAGGCCTGCCGACGGCGCACCGCCGAGATTGCGATCGTTCTTGTATCGAGCGAGCGCGGCGGCGGTCGTGGCGTTCAATATACCCCGCGCGTTACCATCCTCATCGAACGCAGCCCGGTTGTCGGGCGAGAGGTAGCCAAACTCTACGAGCGAGGCTTGAAGCCACTTCACGTCTTCGCCTCGGCTTTGCCCCATGACCCGAAATCCGGGCTCCTGGTTTCGGATGGACCGCCACCGGTAGTAGAGATTCTCGAGGTCGTGGATTGCTCGGGTGCTGTTGTCGATCCGAAGGTTAACGTAGTCGTCGGTGTTTTGCGGACCGAGACCTCCGGGCCGCTTCTTTTTGACCACGAGGGTCGCTCCCATGCGTCCGCGCGCGTCGCCGCCGGCGCGGTCCGCGGCGGCCAACGCCGCGAGTAGCCGCTCGGCGAGCGGCATGCCGGAGCCTTCCGTTCGCTCGAACGTGTCCGCGAAGCCGTCCACGACTTCGGGGCCGGCGAGTATATTACCCGAGGTCGCGTAATTCTTCCCGTAGCGCTGCCCTTTCCACATGCTCTCGGTGCCGGTCGCCGAGATACTTCGTCCTTGGACGTCCACGATGTTGATTTGTCCCCCTCCCCACTGGTCGCCGTAGCGATCGCGGAGGCGCTCGATCACGCCTTCTGGCGTTTCGCCCTCCTCTAGCCAATCCAGTATTTCGTTCGCGTCTTTGTAGGGCGAGCCGCCCATCGTCGCGACCGCGCCAACATCGGCTCGCACGTGCACCGCGATGGGGGCCACGGCGAAAAAGCGCGACGCCATGGCGATGCCAACTTCACCTGACTCCGAATCGTAGCCGGCGATCGAGAGGCTGCTGATTCTGTGGGGGTCGGGCTCGAAAGATGCATCCGCTACTTTCCAGAACGAGCTCGAGCCACGGCCCCGAGAGCGATCGTGAAGAAGAGAGATCATCTTGATGACCGTCTCGCGGTTGGCGCTCTTGCCCTCTCCGAGGTCGTGATCGCGCTTGAACGCGACGACCGCGGCAGCAGTGGCGTCGTTGAAGATGCCTCGCGGCTTTCCGGATGCGTCGAAGAGCTCGCTATCGCCGCTTTCCGCGTAGCCGAGCTCGACGAGCCAATTCTGCAAGCGGGCGACGTCGTTGCCGCGCGTCTGCTGAATCATCCGGCTCCCGTACTGCTGCGCACGTTCCACTTTCCAACGCTCGTAATGATCCCGAAGCTCGTTGACGGCGTGCGGGCTGTCATCGACGCGCAGGTCGACGTGGAGGCCAGTGCTTCGATAACCCGCCCCGGGTTTGTACACTTGAAGCACCGCGCCCATTTGTCCCCGCGCATCACCTCCCGCGCGGGTCGCGGCTTCGAGAGCTCGCATGAGTCGCTCGGCCAGGGGAAGCCCCGAGCCCGCAGTACTCTCGAACGAGTCACCGAAACCCGCGACGACACCTGGTCCGGCGAGAATATTGCCGGACGCCGCATAGTTCTTACCGATGCGTTGACCGTTCCAGTCCGAGAGGTTCGGGTTCTCGGTGGCGGCCACCGAGCGACCCTTCGCGTCGACGATACTCATCTGGCCGATATGGTCGTAGCGTTGGCGTAACCGCTCGAGAACCTCGTCGGGTGTCGCACCGTCCTCCATCCAGTCGAGCATGAGAGGCCCGTCTTTATAAGGGGCACCTCCCATCGTCGCAACCGCTCCCACGCCGGCGCGCACATGCGCCATCACATAGCCGACGGCAAAGACACGCGAAGCGCAGGCAACGCCGACTTCTCCGGTTTCCGGGTCGTAGGCGGCAATCCCGAGACTTCCCATGACATGGTCTTCTCGAGTTGCGTCGACTTGAGAGAAAGCGGGTGCTATGCCGAGACCAAAGAGGGCGACTAGAGTCCAGAGCGCTCTCATTGGTCACCTCCCAAACGCTGCACCTCTTGCTCGAGCTTTCTCAGCATGAACTGTACGAGGTAGGCTCCTTCGTCTAGCCCCGCAGCACTCTTCCAACGGGTCGTGGCCTCGGCGGTCGCATCGTTGAAAACGCCAAGCGGCGCCCCTTGCTCGTCGAATGCGTCCCGATCGGTCTGTTCGAGATAGCCGAGCGTGCGTAAGTGACGCTGCAGCTGCTGGACGTCCCGCCCAGTCGTTTGCTCGATCGGCTGGAAGCCGACGCCATAAAGATGATGAAACTTCCACTCTTCCCAGAGCGCACGAAGCTCTGGGATGGCTTGCGTGCTGTCGTCGACTCTCAAGTCCACGAGCAAGTCGGTTCCGCGAAAGCCCGCACCTCTTCGATAGACCTTGAGCTGAGCGCCTTGCTGCCCGCGCGCGTCGCCTCCCACGGCGTAAGCCCCTTCACACGCCATCAATAAGCGCTCGGCAAGAGGGAGCCCCGAGCGCTCGGTGGTCTCGAAGACGCTCGCGAACGCATCGACCACGGCCGGGCCGGCAAGAATGTTCCCGGACGCCGCGTAGTTCGCACCGTATCGCTGGCCTTGCCACGGCCTCCCGCGCGGCCCGGTTGCGGAGATACTGCGACCCTCGGTGTCGACGATGTTGATTTGCCCAGTATCGTGTAGCGTGTCCCGCACACGGCGAGCGACGTCGAGCGGCGTCATGTTTTCTTTCTCCATCCAATCGAGCATCTCTTCGCCCATTGGAAACGGGCCGCTCTGCATGATGGTGATGGAGCCCACCCCCGCGCGCGTAAAGGACGCGAAGGGCCCGACGGCGAAATATTTGGACGTCATGCAATTACCGACGTCGCCCGTCTCGGGGTCGAAACCAACGATCGAGAGCGACGACATGATGTCCTCTTCCCGCGTTGAGTTTGACGCGAGGTAGGCCGACCGGGTTTCGTCGTCGATACCGGCTCGCGCCAGCTCTCGACGGATCGAGGTGACGGTCTCGAGACCGGCCGACGGGGTTCGGCCAAGGTGGTGCTCGACTTTGTAGCGCGCGACCGCGTTGGCGGTGACGTCTTCGAACAAACCGTTGGGCTCCCCGTTCTCGTCGAAGACGGTCCGCTCACTCCCGCTCAGAAAACCGAGGGCTTCGAGGCTTCGCTGCAGCCACATCACGTCGCGACCGCGACTCATCTCCATAATGCGGAACCCGGGCGTCTCGGCGTGGGTATCTTTGAAGCGCATGTAGAGCTTTCTCAGCTCGATGATGGCGTTGCGACTATCATCGACTCTCAGGTTCACGAGATAGTCGGTGCCTCGAAGACCTCCGCCTTTGCGCATAACGATGAGCGTCGCAGCCATGCGTCCTCGCGCATCACCCCCTGCGCGGTCGGCAGACTCGAGCGCTTGGAGGAGCCGCTCCGCGAGCGGCAAACCCACTGAAGCCGTAGCTTCGAAGCGCTCGGCAAAGGCCTCTACGACTTGAGGCCCAACCAGGATGTTTCCCGCCGACGCATAGTGTTTGCCGAAGCGATGGCCTCGCCACATCCGCGCTTGCGCGTGACTCGTGGTTGAGACACTCCGTCCCTTCGCGTCGACGATATTGATCTGACCGATGCCCTCGGGGTACTTTTCGCGCAGCAGGTCGAGCGCTTGCTCCGGACTGCGGCCTTGCTCGAGCCAGTCGAGGAGTGTCCCTCCCTCGTTGTGCGGCGCGCCGCCCATCGTCGCGACCCCCCCGACACCGGCGCGAACGTGCGCGGCAATCGGGCCCACCGCGAAGAATCTCGACGCCAACGCGATGCCCACATCGCCCGTCGCCGGATCGAACGCGACGATTGACATGCTCGCGGCTGTGACGTGTGGGAGCGCGAATGTGGCCGTCAACACAAGAACCACGTTTCGGTAAAACCGCATGATTTCCCTCTCTGTTCGCACGCCCCTAGTCCCCTGCGAGTTTCCACCGCAAGCCATTCGAGGCGAGGCTTAGTCTACTCTCAGAAGGTGACCCGATCGATCTCGACCTGGGAGCGCCGGGTGCAGAGTCAATGCGCAAGGTATCACGCCAACAACTTGCACTTTCGCGATGGAATAGCCCGAGCAAGCTCCCGGAGGTACTGGAGGCCAGAGCCTACCTTTTGGAGTAGCGGCCTTGACGCCAAGGCCGGCATTGCGTAGGGTCTTCGACAAGGACTAGGGCCCAGAACGACGTGGCCAGGGGGGCCAGGACTTAGCGGCGGTGAAAGAATAACTCCCGACTTTTCTGCAGGCTGTAGGGTGTAGTTTCACTTGGGCATGGCCTCGTCGTTGGTCAGGTCCAACTCGTCCATCTGTTCGCGCGTGATCTTTACGCCCTTTTTGTAGGCCT